>MEHZ011379284.1_pt1 | contig 71820 bp, 82 predicted proteins | sample 897221 | NCBI WGS metagenome assembly MEHZ01 (sample SAMN05514161, study PRJNA337945) | marine metagenome | isolation source: marine surface water | place: Arctic Ocean | collected 2007-12-13 | reverse complement strand
CTGACCGTCATCATGGACCGCTGCCCGAAGATCGAGTTTGCCCGCCTGTCCGGCGAGCTCGGCTGGAGCGGCATCAACACCAAGGTGATCACCTCGCGCCGCTCGCGACAAATCCGGGCCTGAAATCCGCACACCCTTCGAGACGCGACCTGCTGTCGCTCCTCAGGGTGAGGTTCACAACCCCCTCAGGGTGAGGAACAATCCCCCACTGCCTGAGGCTCAATCCCCCTCACGCTGAGGAGCGCGCAACGCGCGCATCTCGAAGCATCTGGCTGAAGGAAACGATACGAATGACCGACAACAGCAACGACCCCCGCCCCCCGGGCTTCGAGACCCTGGCGATTCACGCCGGCGCCTCCCCGGATGAGAAAACCGGCGCGCGCAACGTGCCGATCTATCAGACTACGGCCTATGTGTTCGACGACGCCGACCACGCCGCCTCGCTCTTTAACCTGCAGACCTTCGGCTACATCTATTCCCGCCTCACCAACCCCACCGTTTCGGCGTTGGAAGAGAAAGTGGCTGCCCTCGAAGACGGGCGCGGTGCGGTGGCCTGTGCGACCGGCCACGCGGCTCAGATGCTGGCCATGTATGTGCTCATGAACCCCGGCGATAACTTCGTGGCGTCACGCAATCTATATGGCGGATCAATTACACAATTTTCACATGCTTTCAAGAAGTTCGGGTGGAATGTTAATTTTATAGACCCACATGATCCGGAGAATTTTCGCGACGCCATCGACGCCGATACCAAGGCCATTTTCATCGAAGTATTGGCCAATCCGGGCGGCATTATTCTCGACCTCGAACCCATCGCCGCCATCGCCAATGAGGCCGGCATCCCCCTGATCGTCGACAACACCATGGCGACGCCCTATCTCTGCCGGCCCTTTGAGTGGGGAGCTGATCTGATCACCCATTCCATGACCAAGTTTCTGGGTGGTCACGGCACGTCCATGGGTGGAATTGTGGTGGAAAGCGGCAAGTTCGACTGGGCCCAGAACGACAAGTTCCCGGCCCTGACCGAACCCGACCCCGCCTACCACGGGCTGACCTTCTACGAGACCTTCGGGGATTTCGGCTTCTCGACCAAGGCCAAGGCCGTGGCGTTGCGCGATCTGGGGCCGACCCTGGCCCCTCAGAACGCCTTCAACATCATCACAGGCATCGAAAGCCTGCCCGTGCGTATGGATCGCCACCTGCAGAACGCCCAGGCCGTGGCGGAGTTCCTGGAGGCCCACCCGGCGGTCGCCTGGGTCTCATATGCCGGGTTGAAATCGAGCCCGTATCGCGACCTGGCGAAAAAATACCTGCCCAAGGGCCCCGGCTCGGTATTCACTTTCGGCGTGAAGGGCGGCTACGAGGCCGGCGTGAAGGTCGTAGAAAGCGTCGAATTGCTGTCCCACCTGGCCAATCTGGGGGACACGCGCTCCCTGATCATCCACCCGGCCTCCACCACCCACCGCCAGCTCACCGAAGAGGAGCAACTCGCTTCAGGCGCAGGCCCGGACGTGGTACGGCTGTCGATCGGACTGGAAACCATCGACGATATCCTCGCCGACCTGTGCCAAGCCTTGGACTACGCGATGGCGAAGGCTGCCGGGTAGGCAAACAAAACCGCGTCACCCTCAGGGATGACGCGGTCTGAATTTGTTTGCGAGGGTTCGGCGGGAAATCTACTCCGCCGCAGCCTTCTGGTACCATTGCTGGGGCATCGCGCCGGTGATGGCGTAGGCCAGCGCCTGGACCACCTGATAAGGCTCGCGGGCCACGCCCTTGGCGGCGGCGTCGACTTCCTTGAGGGCGTGATCAAAGGCTTCCGGGTGCAGGGTGATGATCGCCTTGCCCAGCGCGGCGGCATAACCCGCGTCAAAGGCGGCGTTCCACTGCTTGTACTTCTCACCAAAGCGCACCACGACCACATCGGCCTGCTCGATTAGCGTGCCGGTGCGCACGGAGTTCAGCAGCGCGCCCTTATGGTCATGCCAGAAGCTCGTATCCTCACTGCCGAAGACAGCAACGCCGCCATCATCGGAGCTCTCGTGCACGGTGATCGGGGCCGCAAACTCGACCGGCAGGCCGGCTTCTGCACAGCCATTTTCGATCTGCTCGCGCCAGTCAGAATGAATCTCGCCGGAGAGATAAATCTTCCAAACCTTGTCGCTCATGGTTTTTTCCTGCGTTCGGTGGGTATCTAGAGTTCTCATCTATTATAGCAAAACAGCGACGGACGGGCGAATCCCGGAGTGCGCGAGTTATTCCGCCGGGGACGGCACAGCCTCTGCATTCCGGACACTGCGCGGTTCCACCGGCGGCAAAAACAGAATGCCCAGAATGGTCAGGCAGCCTGTGGTGCCCAGCATCCAGTAGATCCAGGCGAAATCCCCGGTGCGTTCCACCACGAAAGCGATGAACGCGATCGCCAGGGGCGCCGAGCCCAGCGCCAGCACATAGCGAAAGCCGAAAATCACCCCGTGATGCCGCTCTGGAGTGTAGCGGGCAAACAACAGCGCTTCGGCGGGAATAGCCCCGGTTCCAGCTACCGTGATCATGAACACGACGAAAACCAGCAACGGACCACCGGATAGTGCTGCGAGCCAGAGCATGGGCATGTGTATGCACCAGGCGAGCAGATACGCGCGTTTCCAGCTCCAGCGATCAGCGAGCCACCCGCCGATGAGCTGCCCCACCCCGGCGAGCAGATAAATCGCGAAGACCACCGCCCCGATACCGAAGGTCGAGCCCCCGAGCAGGTCATCGAGCCGGGCTTCGAACATCTTCGGCGCCACGGCCTGGGTCGACTGATAGACCAATCCGCCGACAAAGCCCGTCGCCAGGATCAACAGCGCCCCGCGCAAACGGCCGCGTTGTATGGGGGTCTTCTCCGTGTTGGCGGACATCCCCTCCGGCTCGGCCACGCGACCGCGGGATATCGCCACGAACATCACCCCGCCGAGCGCCACACTGACCAGCCCCGGCAGCACGAAGGCCGCGCGCCAGCTGACAAAATCGACCAGGGCACCGGCCGTCAGCGCTGCAAGTGCGACACCAGAACCACCAAACAACCCATTGATTGCTAACGCTTTACCAGGATTTTGACGGGCTAGACGCATGACCCAGGGGATCCCCACCGGATGATAGACGGCCGCAAAAATGCCGACGGCACCGAGAGCCAGGATCATTGTGTTCGGCCCGTCGGTAAATCCTGCCAGGATGCTCGCGCCACCCATTCCAACGAAGGCCAAAGCCAGCATCCCACCGCGGCTCCAGCGGTCGGCAAACCACCCCATAGGCAATGCGGCCACACCGATCAGCAATGCAGCCGGGGTCCAGAGGGCGATCAAATCCGGATAGGGCATCTGCCAGACCCGCTCGAGGGCCAGGATGATGGTGAAGAAGTAAGCCCCGAAGAAATGCATCGCCCCATGGGCAATCGCGGCGAAAATCAGTGCGTTCGTCTTGGGTGTCGATTCTGGCAGACGCATCAGGAGGATTCGCCGGCGGTTTCTGCCGCAATCCAGTCAAAATAGTCGGGGTTTCCTGACCCGAGCGGAATTTCGACCACGCAGGGGATTTCGAAACTGTGGAGTTCTTTCACCCGAGAGGCCAGACGCTCGACCATCCCGGCGCTTGTCTTGAGCAGGAGCAATACTTCGGTGCCCTCATCCACTTCGCCTTCCCAGCGATAGACCGAACGCATGCCCTCAATAATGTTGCCGCAGGCCGCGAGGCGCTCCTCGACCACCGTCCGGGCAATATCACGCGCCTGTTCAGGTGAACCGCAGGTCACGCAGAGCATACTGGCCTGCGAATTATTGCCCGAATTGTGCATTCTCTGCCTCACGGTTGGGGGAGTCTTGGCCTCAAACCCATTCTACACTACGATCCATCGCATCGAAGAGAACCAAAACCGGTTCGTCGATGGGGTTTCGAGAGGACTGAATGGCTGTAAGCAGAAAACTAACGCAACCGGACAACGTGGTTGCCCTACAGCCGCATCGTCGGCGCAGCGACCGCAAGGTCAAACCGCGCGGCAATCTTAGCGGCGCTCAGCGAGACTGGCTTCTGCGCGGTCTTTCGCAACCCGGCGGCAAGCTCCCGCTATTCGATCGGGACGGCCAGCGGATCAACGATCGCACGGTCAAAAGCTGTATCCGTCATGGTTTTGCCGAACCCTGGTTTGAAAACCCGATCAAGCCCGACTGGCTGGTTTGCAAACTAACCGATAAGGGCCGGGGGGCCCTGAATGCCGCAGCCTGACACGGCTGACAGCGCTTAACACCGGCCAACACCGCTCTTTCAAAACATAGACATAGAGGAACGTCCCATGGGTGATTTTGGAATCGGACAGGGCGTCCGACGGGAAGAAGACCCGCGACTGCTGACCGGCCGCGGCCTTTTCGTGAATGACGTGAACCTGCCCAGACAGGCCTACACCTACATTTTGCGCTCCCCTTATGCCCATGCGGCAATCAACGCCATCGACACGGACGCGGCCAAGGCTGCACCGGGTGTTCTCGCGGTTTTCGTCGGGGCGGACGTGGTGGCCGACGGCCTCGGTTTCCCTGGCCTGCCGGCCAAGTGGAAGCGCCCGGACGGCGAACCGATGAAATACCGCCCCCAGCCCCCGCTTGCGACCGACCGGGTCCGCTATGTGGGTGACCCGGTCGCCATGGTGATCGCCGACACCCTGAACGAGGCCCGCGATGCGGCCGAGCTCATCGATGTCGATTTCGACATGCTCGATTCCATCACCGATACCGCCCAGACCGTCGAAGCCGATGTGCCGCTGGTGTGGGACGACTATCCGGACAACATCGCCGGGCTTTTCCAGTCAGGCGATGCAGATTCCGCCGGTGCGGCCATCAACGGCGCTGCCCATGTGATCAAACGCCGCTTCAAGATCAGCCGGGTCTTTGCCAACTATATGGAACCGCGCGGTGCCATCGGCGACTACGACCCGCGTGAGGACCGCTACACCCTGCACGCCGATGTCCAGTACCCCCACCGGGTACGTCAGTTGCTGGCCGAAAAGATCTTTGGCGTCCCCGAACAGAACATCCGGGTGGTCTCGCGCGATGTAGGCGGCGGGTTTGGCACCAAGGGCTGGCAGTACGCAGAACACCGCCTGACCCTTTGGGCATCCCGCAAGGTCGGGCGTCCGGTCAAATGGGCCGCAGACCGCAGCGAAGCCATCCAGGGCGACGAGCACGGCCGTGACAACGTCACCGACGCCGAACTGGCGTTCGACGCCAACGGCGAGATCGTCGGCCTGCGGGTGCGCACGATCGCGAATATCGGGGCGTATCTATCCGCCATTCGAAACCTGCTCTCGGTCTTCTCGAATGTAGGAACGCTGATCGGGGTCTACGACATTCCAGCCGCCCATGTCGCTGTGACCTGCGTGCATTCGAATACCAGCCCCACCGCTCCCTATCGCGGTGCCGGGCGACCGGAAGCCACCTTCGTGATCGAACGCATGCTCGACGAGGCTGCGCGTGAGCTCGGCTTCGATCCCGCCGAGCTTCGTGCCCGTAACATGATCGCCTCCGACGCCATGCCCGTCAAAACTGCTCTGGGCCTGACCTATGACTGCGGGGCGTTTACAGAAAACCAGGCCGAAGCGCTGCGTCTTGCCGATTATGCCGGGTTTGAGGCCCGCAAGGCCGCGTCAAAGGCAAACGGCATGTTGCGAGGGATCGGGATTGCGAACCCGATCGAACGGTCCGCATCCCCGTCCCCCGATTTTGCCGAAGTCCGTTTCTCCACCGATGGCAGCACAACCATCCTCATGGGAACCAAAAGCCAGGGTCAGGGCCATGAAACCGTCTACAAACAGATCGTCAGCGAACATTTGGGGCTGGATTTCGACGATATCCGGGTGATCGATGGCGACACCGACCGGGTCGCTTTCGGCATCGGCACCATGGGCTCCCGCTCGACGGTGATCGGCGGGTCGGCGCTTTACTTCGCTTCGGAAAAGATCGAACGGAAGGCCCGGAAGATCGCGGCCCATCAGTTGGAAGCCAGCGAGGCGGATATCGAATTCACCGGCGGCATTTTCCGGGTTTCCGGGACCGACCGGGAAATCACTCTGAAAGACGTCGCGAAAGCGTCCTTCATGCCCGCAAAATTGCCCGCCGGGGTCGAACCGGGATTGTTCGAGACCGCAACATTCGCCCCCGACCAAGACACCTACCCCAATGGCAGCCATGTCTGCGAGGTCGAGATCGATCCGGACACCGGCGCGATTAAAATTCAAGGCTACAAGGTCGTCGACGACGTCGGGGTAATGATCAACCCGACAATCGTCAAAGGCCAGATCCATGGCGGCATTGCCCAGGGTGTGGGGCAAATTCTCATGGAACAGATCGTTTATGACAGGGATTCGGGTCAGCTTCTCTCGGGTTCATTCATGGACTACGCGATGCCCCGCGCAGACAATTTCGGAGACATCGAGATCGCGAGCAACGAAATCCCGACCAAGCGTAATCCGTTGGGCGTAAAGGGTGCCGGCGAAGCCGGGACCGTGGGCGCGATGCCTGCCATGATGAACGCGATCATGAACGCGCTCTCGGATGTCGGCGTAACATCGCTCGATATGCCTGCAACGCCAGACCGGGTCTGGCGCGCGATCCGCGACGCCGCTCTCTAAATCGAACCCCGATAATTCGTTCTACCTGACCCGATCGTTAAGGCTGCATTTACCTGTCACACCGCTGATTGAGTCTGCATGCTGCAAACCCGGGTGCCGATCAGCACTTTGAATTACTGCAGAATCCGTTCAGGTCAGGATTTGAAAAGCCCGAAGGTGATCATAGCTCGCTCACCGGAATCCCCCTCGAGCGCGAGGGCCTTTCCCGGGATGATATTGGCGTGCCGTTCGATTGGGTCTAAACCGCCGATATCAAAGCGAACTTGCTACCATGTCATCGCGGTCGACTTTTTGGACATATTCAAATCCTGCAGAAGCAGAACCCATTCATCTATGGACATAAAAGGTGGCGCCATAAATCGGTACAACTCTTGCACGAACTTCATCAGGTTTGGCGGAAAAACGCCGGGCCGAACACTGTCCCAACTTTTCAAAATTTCGCGCCAGACCATCAGACGGTAATGCAACTCATCGCGCTGTTTACAAATATGGGCCTTTTCGACATCCAGATTTTTGAGTACCGACAAGATATCGACGGTCTGTCTGTCCACAATCTCGAAATTAGACGCCATTGATTTGAGCGGAACCTTGATCAGTCTAATATTAGAATCTATTACGATTTTCGTGATCCCACGATTCTTTTATTCGGCATAGATCATCTGCAGCTTTTTCTGCAATGAGAAAATCTACAAATAGAGCTCACGCAAGGCTTCAATATAAGCCAGCTCGTAGGCCAATTCCTCGATCTTGGTGACTACCTGTTCCCGGCTCGACAGACCAAGCTTCTTAGCCGCCTGTTCAAAAGCATCGAGGTCATCGATTTCGATCTCCGAACTTTCGGACAATCCGTCGAGGGCTACACGATCCTCGATAGTCTCTTCGCTTCCGGAGAACGAGCACACCAATTGCATTGTCAACCGGTGGCGGGCATTTCAACATGCCGGTCTTCGACCGCCCAGGAGGCCCGCCCGGTCAGCAGTTCCTCAGGCATGGGATCACCGAATCTCAGCATTGTAACGTAGCGCAGGCCCTTCTCAATTGATTTGAACATCGTCTCCTCTTCGGAGCCCTCTTCGATTCCGGTTTCGCGCGCAATGCCGCTCAACGGCAGTTCGACTTCCTGATCACCCAGATTGCCCGCGAAAACCGACTTGCCATCATTGGCCCGATAAGTCCGAAAATGCGGATTGTCGAACGGTTTGAAGAATAGGTTGTCGAGTTCAACCTTCTCCGGAATTTTCTGATCTCCGTCGTCTACGTTTCGCCCTCAAAACAAGCTCACCAATGCGACAATGCCCTGAATATCACCGACGAAACACAAGCTTCCGGTGTGCCGCAGGAAATTTCGCCAATATCGATCAAAGTTCCGGCATCCGAATATTTGAGGTATCAACGTTAAATACTGGTGAATTCCAGACACATTTTCCCCCGCGCACAAACCAAATCGAAGCGCTCACAGGAAGATGTTTTTCAGGAAAATTGGTCGGGACGAGAGGATTCGAACCTCCGACCCCCACACCCCCAGTGTGATGCGCTACCAGACTGCGCTACGTCCCGACCGAGCGGCGGACTATAGAGCCTATTCGTTCAGGAATGAAGATAGCTAGAGGGCGGAATCGAGAAGTTTTTTAAGAGCTTCGAGTTCGGCCTTCAACGCCTTCACCTCACCTTGGTCCAACCCGGAGGCTGGCCCCGATGCCGCCGTCGCTGGCGCCGCTTCAACCAGAGCCGACTTGGTCACCGCCACGTCGGCATCATAAGGTTTTCCACCACCTTCGCGCAGCAGCTTCTGTACGCCCTTAATGGTGTATCCGTCATCGTAGAGCAAAGCGCGGATCGAGCGCAGCAGTTCAACGTCTTCCGGGCGGTAGTAACGTCGACCACCACCGCGCTTCATCGGCCGAACCTGGCCGAATTTGGTTTCCCAGAATCGCAAAACATGCGGCGGCACATCCAGATCCGATGCCACTTCGCTGATCGTGCGAAAGGCCTCGGCAGATTTTTTACCGCGACGTACAGAAAGATTTGCGGTGTCAGTCATTCAACCGTTCTAGTAGGAGGTTTCGGGTTCAGGCGTTGGGTAATCATGCAAAACCCTGTGTTTCAGACGCCACGAAATCGTTCATTCCACGTTATTGATGCTCATTTTCAACACATGACTGGGCCGGAAAACGAGCACGCGGCGCGGCAGAATCGGAACCTCTTCCCCCGTTTTCGGGTTTCTGCCCATTCGTTGGCCCTTTTGGCGCACTTGGAAGCTTCCGAACGAGGAGAGTTTTACCATCTCCCCCCGAACCAGCGCGTCTGACATTTCTGCCAGAACTGATTCCACGAGATCCGCAGACTCGTTCCTGGACAGGCCGACTTCCTGATAAACAGCTTCGGTCAACTGCGCGCGCGTGATGGTTTCGCCCACTGCGTACTCTCCCCATATTTCTTATATGTCGGAACGGTACAGTGACCGGAGAAACCCGTCAATATCATAGGATTGCTCCGCACGCTTAATCCAAAACTTTGGAAATTACGGGCGAACTCCGGCTACCAGCGCAGAATCCCTGATCCCCAGGTCAAACCACCGCCCATAGCCTCGATAAGGACCAAATCACCCGGTTTGATGCGCGCATCGTCTACAGCGACTGAAAGCGCCAGCGGGATCGAGGCTGCAGAAGTATTGGCATGAATATCGATCGTCACCACGACACGATCACTGTTCACGCCCAGTTTGCGGGCCGTACCATCAATAATGCGCTTGTTGGCCTGATGCGGCACGAACCAGTCGACGTCTTCCGCGTTGAGCCCCGTCGCTTCGAGCGCCTCGATCACAACTTCGGACATTTTTTTTACGGCGTGGCGAAAGACTTCCTTGCCTTCCATGCGCAGGAATCCCACTTCGCCTGTCGATGAAGGTCCGCCATCGACATAAAGCAGGTCATGGAGGCGGCCATCCGAGTGGAGATGGGTGGAGAGTATCCCACGGTCATCAGAGGTGCCCTGCCCCTCCTCTGCCGTCAGGAGGACCGCACCGGCACCATCACCAAACAGCACACAGGTGCCGCGGTCGGTCCAATCCAGAATCCGCGAAAATGTTTCCGCGCCAATCACAAGCGCGGTGTCGACCTGGCCGGCCTTGATAAAATTATCAGCCGTGGCCAGCGCGTAAACGAAACCCGAGCAAACCGCCTGGATGTCAAAACCCATGCTGCCGTTTGCGCAACCCAGTTTTGACTGCACAACAGTTGCCGAGGCCGGAAACGTTTCATCGGGGGTTGAAGTGGCGACAACGATCAAATCGACATCGTCAGGGACCATACCCGCAGCTTTCAGCGCATCGCGGGCCGCGTGGGTCGCAAGATCAGATGTAAACTCACCATCCGCCGCGATGTGGCGCTGTGCGATGCCGCTGCGCTCGCGAATCCATTCATCCGAGGTATCGATCCGCTCGGCGAGTTCGGCATTCGTAACGATCCGTTCGGGTAAATACCGCCCGGTGCCGGCAACAACAGAACGACGCATATCTAGGACGCCGCCCCAGCGGCCACTTGCGGACGCAAGACTTTAGGGTCGAGATGTTCGATGTTGGCTTTTAACTGAGCATTCCCATCGTACTTGATCATATCGATCGCCACCCCGATCGCCGTGGAAAATCCGATTGCATCGGTCCCTCCATGACTTTTTACGCACACGCCATTGAGTCCCAGAAATACGGCGCCGTTATATCGGCGTGGGTCGCTGCGACTGCGCAGCTTGTCGAAGGACCGTTTCGCAAAGAGATAACCGATCTTCGCCCAGAATGAATTCCGAAATGTCTCTCGAACGAAAGCGTTAATCAGCTTTGCCGTGCCTTCTGCTGTTTTCAGCGCGACGTTACCGGTAAATCCATCGGTCACCACCACATCGACCGCACCTGAGGGAATATCATCACCCTCCACGAAGCCAACGAACTCGCCAGGCAAATCCAGACCACGCAACAGGTTTGCTGCATCCCTCAGCGCGTCATTTCCCTTGGTCTCTTCTTCGCCAACATTCAGGAGTCCGATGGTGGGATCGTTGATACCCAGGATCGTCCGTGCGAACACCTCACCCATGATCGCAAATTCGACCAGATTGCGGGCGTCACACTGAATATTAGCGCCGAGGTCGAGCATGACCGTTTCGCCGCGTAGGGTTGGAAAGAACGAGGCAATCGCGGGTCGATCGATTCCTTCAAGTCGACGCAGCACGATCATCGCCATGGCCAGGAGGGCGCCGGTATTACCAGCGGACACGATCCCATCCGCATCGCCGCTCTTGACCGCTTCGATCGACTTCCACATCGAGGTCTCGTGGCCTCTTCGCACGATCTGCGAGGGCTTGTCTTCGGGCTGTACTTTTTCGGATGCGTGACGAATTTTCACGAATTCACTGAGACCGCGCTGCTTGCTCACTAGCGGAGCAATTTTCGCCTCGTCACCGAATAGAAGAAACTTCACATCAGGATGCCGCCGGCGCGCAATATTTGCGCCCGCCACAACGATCTGTGGTGCATTGTCTCCGCCCATCGCATCGAGGGCGATTGTGATCTGGTCGCTCAACCGGTCCGCTCCTCATCCGGATAAACATCCGGGGTCGTCATCCAGAGACTAGATCTTCTCTTTAACCTCAATGACCTGGCGGCCCTTGTAGATTCCCGTCTTCATGTCGACGTGATGGGGACGATGAAATTCTCCCGTGGTCTCATCTTCGACATAGGTCGGTTGCTTAAGAGAATCGTGCGAACGGCGCATGCCCCGACGCGATTTCGAGATTTTCTTTTTGGGTACGGCCATGAGATTTCCCTTTCGCGGGGAAGTAAGATTTTTTTGCGCATGCCGGAAGGCGGCTGCTAGATATCCAAAAATGCACTGCTGAGCAAGCGAATCGCAAGTTTTCTTCGCAGAATTTCAGCTTCGGGTCGCTATTTTTCCATTTTATCGCCTGCCTCACGCAATTGCGCCAGTGCGGCAAAGGGTCCACTGGGTTCTTCGTCCGCGCCGTCACCCGCCTCAAAGGATACGCCAGGTGCCCGTGGATAGGGATCCAGCGCCAGAGCCAAGTTCTGCAGTAACACCTCCCCAACCTCAATCTCATCCCCAAGAAGCCGCTCAACAGGATCCTCTTCCTCGGCTTCTTCGTCGTCATCGCGGTCGGTATAGCGTTGCATAATCGAGGCCTCGACCTCCTCGTGCACCGGTTCAAGCGTAACCACGCAAGCCTGTTCAACGACCCCGGTGATATCACCGAAGATGCTGACATCCCCCGAGAGCTCCCGCAGGACATATATCTCGGCGATAAATGACGCGACGGAGTGCACGTCGAGCCGCTTTGCAATAGCTCCACACTCATCCGTGCTTGCTTCAACGGTGAGCTTCTCGCGAACACCGGGCTCCAGATCTGCAACATCTACGTGGCGCACGAATTCGGCGACTTCAATCTTCTCGCTCATGTCACCGGCTCATCGCTGGATGTAAATCCGATCTGCGCTGGATCGGGGAAACTCAACTCGGCGGCGAAAAGTGCTGAGGCTGTCACGGAATCCATTTCCCGACGTGCCGCACGAATGTAGGCGATCATCGCCGAGACTTCCGGGGCGCTCGGCTCCGCACTTGCATACATGTTCCGGCGTAAAACGACGTCCATCTCAGCATCACCCTCAACGAGCCCTTTTTCATATGTCGAAATACGACCATGCAGGTTTCGGGCAAGTTTCTTGATCCGGTGTCCAATTCCCATGTCACCCAGCCCGGCTTCCCGCAAGGCGATATCGAAATCGTCAAAGATCATGTCGTGCAATGTCTGCGCCTGGCGGCGTCCAGAATCACCCTCACGCTGTAGGCGGGTCAAAACAAGATAGGCATGCAGACAAACCATCTCGTAGCGTCCGAGCATGGTGTCGGGCACACCGAACCGCGCATAGAAGTCAGGTTCGCGACTTTTCTGGACGAGCGCGTCATGAAGCTTCGTCGCCAATTTTCGTCGTTCGCGGCGTTCGCGAAACAGTCTCAACATCATTCAATATTCCCGTATGCGACATGCGCTTCTTCGCGCTGTTGACACAATGAAAGAGCGAGTGCCATCGTCTGCTGTATCATTCTATTCACAAATATTCCCGACGAGATATTCGCCGAATGAACTTTTTTGTCCGACACGGTCATATTCTGATCCTTCTGTCTGCGCTCTCCGCCTGTGCGCCGGTGATCAACGCCCACGGGCAACAGCCCGACCCAGATGTCCTCGCCAAAATAGAACCGGGCTCCACCTCCCAGCGCGACGTCGAGCGCGCCCTCGGCACACCCTCCACACAGGGCGTCTTCCGCGAGAACGTCTGGTACTACATGTCCGAACGGACGGAAAGAACTGCGTTCTTCGCGCCCGAGCTCCTCGAGCGAAAAATCATCGCAGTCGTCTTCGACAAGGTCGGTGTGGTGGAGGATATTGTGACCTACACCGAGAACGACAAGCAGGAAATCGCGCTTGTCGCTCGGATCACCCCGACCGCGGGCAATGAGCTTTCGATCATTCAGCAGCTGTTCGGCAATATCGGCCGCTTCGCACAAACCCCGCAATAGAACCGGCAAAACAAAACCCCGGGGTCGTCACCGACCCCGGGGTTTGCGCTGCGCGTTTTAGACGCGGCTAGACGTTTGCCAGCACCGCGAGCAACAGAAGTGCCACGATGTTGGTTATCTTGATCATCGGGTTCACAGCCGGACCCGCGGTGTCCTTGTAAGGATCACCAACGGTGTCACCGGTCACCGCGGCATGATGGGCGTCCGAGCCCTTACCACCGTGGTTGCCGTCTTCGATGTACTTCTTCGCATTGTCCCAGGCACCGCCACCAGCGGTCATGGAGATCGCAACGAACAGACCCGTCACAATCACACCCAGGAGCATCGCGCCAAGTGACGAGAAGGCCGCCGACTTACCAGCGATCAAAAGGATGACCACGTAGAGGATGATCGGTGACAGCACCGGCAGCATCGAGGGAATGATCATTTCCTTGATCGCAGCCTTGGTCAGCAAATCGACACAGCGGCCGTATTCTGGCTTGCCCGTGCCTTCCATGATCCCGGGGATTTCCTTGAACTGGCGCCGAACTTCAACCACGACCGAAGCGGCCGCACGGCCAACAGCCGTCATGCCCATCGCTCCAAACAGGAACGGCAGCATGCCACCGACCAGCAGGCCGACAACCACGAACGGATTGGTCAGGGAGAAGTCGAGTACAACACCCGCGAAATACGGATGCTCGGAAGCCGAGGAGATGAAGAAGTCCAAATCCGACGTATAAGCAGCAAACAGCACCAGCGCGCCAAGACCGGCTGAGCCGATCGCGTAGCCCTTGGTCACCGCTTTAGTGGTGTTACCCACCGCGTCGAGTGCGTCGGTCGTCTTGCGGACTTCTTCGTCGAGGTCCGCCATCTCCGCAATGCCACCCGCGTTATCGGTCACCGGACCATACGCATCGAGCGCCACAACCATACCCGTCAGGGCCAGCATGGCAGTCACTGCGATGGCGATGCCAAGCAAACCAGCGAGCAGGAACGAACCGATGATCGCCGCACAAATGATCAGTGCGGGAACAGCGGTTGCCTCCATTGAGATCGCAAGACCCTGGATCACGTTTGTGCCGTGACCCGTGGTCGAGGCCTTCGCAATCGAGCGCACCGGACGATACTCAGTGCTGGTGTAGTACTCGGTCACCCAGATCAGGAGACCAGTTACGACCAGACCGATGACGCCACACAGGAACACGTCCATGCCGGTGAAGGTGATGTCCGAAAGAACGATCTCCGCATCAAAGCCAATCACCCACTCGGTGACACCGGCGATCCCGACAAGGGAAAGTACGGCTGAGGCAATGAAGCCCTTATAGAGCGCACCCATGATATTCTGGCTGGCGCCGAGACGCGTGAAGAACGTGCCGATGATCGACGCGATGATACAAATGCCACCAACAGCCAGCGGATAAACCATCATTTGGTTCAGCAAGGGGTTACCGGCCAGGAAGATCGAGATCAGGACCATGGTCGCGACGATTGTCACGGCATAGGTCTCGAACAGATCAGCTGCCATACCCGCGCAGTCACCGACGTTGTCGCCAACGTTATCGGCGATCACGGCCGGGTTGCGGGGGTCATCCTCAGGGATACCTGCCTCAACCTTGCCCACGAGGTCAGCACCGACATCCGCACCCTTGGTGAAGATACCGCCGCCGAGACGGGCGAAGATCGAAATCAGCGAAGCACCGAAGCCGAGGGCCACGAGCGCGTCAATAATCTCACGCCCTGATGCACTGCCCTTTTGTTCCAACCAGACCATGAAACCGAAATAGCCGGCCACCGCGATAAGCGCGAGACCTGCCACCAGCATGCCGGTCACGGCACCGGAGCGGAACGCCACCGAGAGGCCTTCGGCCATGCTGCTGCGCGCAGCCTCGGTCGTACGGACATTGGCCCGAACCGAGATGTTCATGCCGATGTAACCGGTCGCGCCCGAAAGCACGGCTCCGATCACAAAGCCCAGTGCCACGGTCCAGCCGAGCAGGAAGAACAGGATCACTGCAATCACGACACCCACCATGGCAATCGCGCGATACTGGCGGTTCAGATAGGCAGCTGCGCCCTCCTGAATAGCCGCGGAGATTTCCTGCATACGTTCGTTGCCAGGGCTCAAAGCCAGAATAGAGCGTGAAGCCCAGATTCCGTAGAGCACTGCCAGACCGCCACATGCGAGGGCGAACCAGACGATAGTTGCCATTGTTATTATCCTTTGGTTTATATGTTGTCAGGACGCGCTGCGGATAGCGGCGCGCGCCCCGATTCAGGTGCGAATCACCTGACCCCATCAAAAGCGGCGGGAACATGCCAAAAAGGCAGGAACATGGCAACCTGCGCGGTGCGACTTAGGCCGCGACGGGTTGACGCCGCCAGCGCAGCCAGGCCACTGCCAGCACCACGAGGACCAGCAAAGGCACCGACACCATATTGACCGCGAAGAACCCGAATGACTGATAAACGACGCCAGCCAGCAGTGAACAGGCCGCAACAGTGCCGAAGACGAAGAAGTCGTTGACTCCCTGAACCTTGGCTTTTTCCGCCGGTGTATAGGTGCTCAACAGCAAGGTCGTGCCCGCGGTGAACATGAAGTTCCAGCCCAGACCAACCAACGCCATGCCCACTCGGAGGTGAACGAGCGAATCCCCGCTGAAATTAACCGCGAGACAAACGACTGAAATCACGGCCCCCGCCAGGATGATGTTTAGATCGCCAAACCTCTTGATCAGATATCCGGTGAAGAAGCCCGGGGCGAACATGCCCAGCACGTGCCACATGATGACATTGTTGATATCGAGCTGCCCGAAGGGGTGGGTCGGGTGGAGATGCATGAAGATCGGCGTCGACAGCATGACAAAGTTCATCACCCCGTAACCGATCATGGCGCTCAACACCGCCACGATGAACGCAGGTTGTATCGCAATTTCGCGCATCGGACGAACATGGCCGGTCCGCTCCTGCTCAGTGGGCGGCGGAATATCGGTGAACCGCAGCAGAACCATCATGACCACCTGCAGGCTCAGGATGATGACATAAACCCCGCCATACAGGATCGGCCGGATCATGTCGTAGCCCCAGGATGAGAGGCTCGGCCCAATCACCGCTGCGAATACGCCAGCGGCCAATACGAGGCTCACTGCCTTGGCGCGAAAATCATCTTTGGCCGCATCAACCGCGGCAAACCGGAACTGCTGATTCGCCCCCGCCGAGGCGCCGAATAACGCCGACCCTACACAGAACAAGGGGAAACTCCGCACCGAAAGCGCGTAAACCATGAGCGCGGCGCCTACGCAGCCGATCAGCAGGAACACAGTAAACCCGTTGGCACGTCCGATCCGTTTCATCAGAAACGCGGCCGGAATCGTCGACATGGTCATGAACACGAACTGGAACGTGATGGGTACGGTCGCCCATCCCACATTAGGTGCGATCGAGGCGCCAATGATCGACGACACGGAAAACACCAGAATCATCTGGGTTTGACCAAGGGCCTGACAGAACGCCAAAAGGCCGACATTGCGGATTTCGAGAGACATTTTCATGGCGGCAAACATCAGTCATGCCCTATCAAATTACAAGCCCCGGCTGTGAATACCAGCCTTGCAAACAATGCGTCCGCTCTGGTGTCCTTGCGCAGCACATTCTCAACAAAAAGATCGATCACGACATCTTTACCGAGCACCCGCTGGGCCACGTTGCGCAGGCGATATTTTACCGCATCGAGCGGGATCGCAATTCCCTTACGCCGGGCAACGAGTGAGTGAAGTTCGACAATCATGACGTCACGCAGCCGCGAGCTCGCGCCCTGCACCACCGAGCGTTGGTCGGCTTCGGCAATCTCCAATGTGGCGACGACCGTGTACAGACCGACCACGCTGTCCTTGTCGAACAGGGTCACCGTGACGGTGTAGAGGCGCACATAATGGTGCTCTTCGACATCACTGCTGCCTTCCTCTTTTGCCGAACCGGCCGCGAAGGCTTGCGGGGCCGTCGAAACAATTCCCATTGCGCCCAAACCCAGAAACAACAACACGAAGCGCAGAACGAATAATGATTTCATGTGATCTGCCCTCGCCCTAACCGCCTAGGACGCGAATGTGGCGAACCAGCACATCGTTCACGACTCCCGTACCCAGAATGCGGTTGTTCTCCGCCCGTATTCGGTTTTCAGGTAGACCGTCTCGATTGGTCCATCTTCGGTACCCGGAAACGGGCGCGAGGTCAGGGAACGCACATAAGATTCCCGCAGCCGAGGCATCAGAGAACGGACGCGTTGATCTGCATGGTCCTTGCGGCCAACTTCGAGGGACAACATGACAACGATCTTGTGGCGCTGCCCTTCATTCGTCTTGAAGGGGATGAACAGCGGATCGAGCTTGATGTAGACAAGTTCGTCCTGCTCCACCTCGGGTTCCGGCTCCGGAACCTCGACAAAAGCAGCATCATCTGGCTTGGCAATGACGAATTTGTAGGTCCCGGCACCGCCAGCGCCCAAAAGCAGAACCAACGCGAGCAATATGAATTTCTTTTTGCTCTTTTTCTTTTTGGGTGCCTGGCTTCCGCCGGGCGCTTCACCCGCGCGCATCGATCGGATGTCCGCCTCAGCAGCTTCCCTCAGTTTCGAAGTGTCTGTATCCGCCATCGCCTAACTCGAGTTCCTTGCCGGCTTCGTCACGGACCACAACGCGCTTCGCGCCAGATGTGCAGGTAACCGTGTGGCCAATTCGTGCCATCGGGACCCCCACCTCCCGTGAAATCGCCAGAAGCGCATCACGTTCGGATTTCGGAGCCGTGAAAACGATTTCATAATCGTCCCCACCACACAGGAGCTTAAGACGTAATTGTTGATTGTCTGTTACCGCCCGGCGGGCTGCGTCCGAGATCGGAACTGCGGACAAATCGAGCTCAGCAGCCAGTCCCGATGCTTTGCAGACATGCCCCAGATCTGCGACCAGGCCATCGGACACATCGGCGGCACCGCTGGCGTGGCCGACGAGCCCCTGTCCGAGCTGGACACGCGGTTGAGGACGTAAGAACCGGTCCACCAGAAAATCATGGTCGGCCTGGGATTCGGCGGTGAAATGACCTTGCTCTAGCGCCAGACCCAGAAATGAATCCCCGATGCTGCCCGACACGTAAACGTCATCATCAACCTGTGCATCTGATCTTTTTATCCATTTATTATCCAATACTTGTCCAAATATATTAATGCTGATTGTTAGCGGACCGCGGGTCCGCGTTGTATCCCCACCGAGCAGGCCAATTCCATACGTCGCCTGATCACTCGCCAGGCCGCTTGCATAGGCCTGGACCCAGCTCTCCTCGACATTCTCAGGCAATGCCAAGGTCATGGTGTAGGCCAGCGGCGTGGCCCCTTTGGCCGCAATGTCTGACAGGTTCACACGCAACGCACGTCGCGCGATATCGACAGGTGCTGTGGTTTCTGGAAAGTGTATGCCCGCAACAAGGGCGTCGGCCGAGATCACCAATTCGTGGCCCTCGGGCACCCACAATGTGGCCACATCATCCAACAGCCCATGGGCGCCGGGCATGTCGAGCGTCAGCGGTGCAAAATACCGCGCAATCAGATCAAACTCGTCAATCTTCCGCGCCATCTCCGGCCGTGTCCTTGTTGGATATCTCGTCCTCCCGCAACACGCGGGCAAGTCTGTCGAGTACTGCGTTTACGAGCCCGGGCTCCCGGGAATCGAAAAACGCGTCGGTCAGGTGCACATACTCGCTGATCGTCACCCGTGCCGGAATATCGTCGCGGGTCTGCAACTCATAAATTCCCGCCTTCATGATCGCGCGCAGCAGAGGCTCGAGCCGTCCGCTCGTCGTATTGCCATCAAGGCAGTTATCCAGAGACGTCAGGATATTGGCCTGATCCGCAGAAACTCCGCGGACGATATCGGCGAACAAAGCCTTGTCCGCCTCTAGTCGAACCTTGGTCTCGGCTTCTTCATCGACGATTTCGGTGCGGTGTTCGAGGAACTCCTGCACCGTTGCATCAGCCTCACTGGCCTCACCACCCCGAATATCGAGCTGGTAAAGGGCCTGCACAGCAAGCAGGCGGGCGGCACCACGTGCCGAAGCACTGGTTTTGCGGGTCGTGGCCACAGAGGCTTCGTTACCGGCGCTCATTAGCGTGGGAACATTCCGAACTGGCGTTTAAACTCGATCATTCGCAGGCACGCATTTGCGGCATCCGCGCCCTTATTTCCGCGGTCGACCGCCGCGCGGGCCATCGCTTGCTCGTGGTTTTCTGTGGTCAGAACACCAAAGCCCAGCGCCAAACAGTGGCGAACCGCCAAATCTTGTAGGCCGCGTGCAGTTTCGCCGCAGACATAATCGTAATGGGTGGTCTCGCCGCGAATGACGCAACCAAGAGCGATATAACCGTCGAGCCGCCGGCGCCCACCGGAGAATTCAGGAGACCGCATGGCGATCGCAATCGACGCCGGAATCTCGAACGCGCCAGGAATTTCATAAAGTTCATGGGTCGCGCCCGCTTCTTCGAGAACGCCAAGTGTTCCGGCTAGCAGCTCGGAAGCGACATCTTCGTAGTAACGCGACAACGCGATCATGATATTCGGTTGATCCGACATATGCGCCTCCTAGGACTCGTCTGACAGCGGTACCGGGCGGGTTTCCACCAGCCGCAGTCCAAAACCCTCAAGCCCGACAATCGAACGCTGTGAGTTCGACAGTAGAATAATATCGCGAACCCCAAGATCGGCGAGTATCTGCGCCCCGACCCCGTAATCACGCAATTCGTTCACCGGACTACCCGGCGCCGAGAGCACCCTTTTGATGCGTTCGGAAAGCGCATTGGGAGACGTATCGCGGATCAACACGATGACGCCCTTACCCGCTTCACCGATTATTTCCATCGACCGCTGCAGCACCCCGGAATCCGGCGCGTCAAGACTGCCGAGCGCGTCGGTGCCGATGCTGAACGCGTGCATGCGCACCAGAACCGGTTCGTCAGGATCAATCTCCCCTTTCACGATCGCCAGGTGCTCGGCGTATTCGACCGTATTGTAGTAAATGTGCCACTTGAACTCGCCGCCATAACGGGAGTTGAAATCATGCTCCATCAGGCGTTCGACAATACGGTCGTTACGCCGCCGATAGGCAATCAGATCCGCAATCGCACCAATCTTCAGCCCGTGGAACTGGGCAAAGCCAACTAGATCCGGCAGGCGGGACATGGTGCCGTCATCGTTCATGATCTCGCAGATCACCGCTGACGGGTTCAACCCGGCCAGACGGGCCAGGTCCACCCCGGCCTCGGTGTGGCCGGCGCGCACCAGGACTCCGCCGTCGCGGGCGGCGAGCGGAAACACATGCCCGGGGGTCACGATGTCGGATTCTGTTGTCCGTGGGTCGATGGCCACTGTGATGGTCCGCGCCCGATCAGGCGCCGAAATGCCGGTGGTCACCCCCTCAGCAGCTTCAATCGACACGGTGAAATTGGTTGCCAGTCGTTGGCCATGGGTCTGGGGCATCATTGGCAAACCGAGCTGCTTGGTCCGCTCGCGCGTCAGCGCCAGACAGATCAGCCCCCGGCCGTGGGTCGCCATGAAATTGATCGCGTCGGGCGTCGCCATTTGCCCGGGAATCACCAGATCCCCCTCATTCTCGCGATCTTCGTCATCAATCAGGATAAACATCTTACCGTTGCGGGCATCTTCGATGATGTCCTCGATCGGCGAGAGAATTTGTTCGTCGTCCATCGAACGAGCAATATCCTGCTTGGAAACGGTTCCAAGTTCTTCGGAATTATCAGCCACGGTCATTCACGCTCCAGTAATCGGGCGACATAGCGCGCGATTACATCAACTTCCAGATTTACCCTTACTCCTGTTGCCAGGTCGGAAAAGGCAGTATGATCCCAAGTATGGGGAATTATGTTTACGCCGAACACCCGATCATCGACTTCGTTCACTGTCAGTGAGACGCCATCGACGGTGATCGAGCCTTTCGAAGCGATGTAGTGCTTCAATTCGTCCGGTACTTCAATCCCGAGACGATGATTCTCACCTTCCCGGTCCAGCCGCACGATCGAACCGACCGCATCCACATGGCCGAGCACGAGATGTCCCCCAAGCTCGTCGGCCGCCTTGAGCGCCCGTTCAAGGTTGATCCGGGCATCAATGTCCCAGCCGCCAACGGTCGTCTTGTCGAGCGTCTCTCCTGACACGTCGACCGCGAATTGCCCGGCGCTGGTCTCAACGACCGTCAGGCACGCGCCGTTGCATGCGATCGACGCCCCCAACACGATCTCGGAGGTGTCGTAAGCCGTCGCGATGGTCAATCGCCGACCAACTTCCAGCGGATCAATCTTCGCCAGACGGCCAACGTCAGTGATAATTCCAGTGAACATGCGGCCTCGTTAAGGCACCCGGACAAAAATATCCAGCATATCATCACCAACCGGCGTACTGGAAATCGATCTAAAGGCCGGCATTTCGGACATATCGGCCACGCCAAGGTCTCCAAAAGGTGGCAGACCATCGCCGCCGATCAAGGATGGCGCCCGGAACCAGAGCAGGCGGTCCACCAGCCCGGCACGCAACAGGCTGGTCGAAACCTGTGCCCCGCCCTCAACCATCAACCGGGTCACCCCTGCATCTCCAAGGGCCACAAGCGCAGCGTGCAAATCAACATGCCCACCAACGCGCGCTACTTCGAGAACCTGCACCCCGGCGGCCTCGAGCGCACGACGTCGATCAGGATCAACGTCCGCGCCCGCCACAATCCAGGTCGGGGTGTCGCTCGCTGTCGTGACCAATTGTGCATCGGGAGACATTCGGAGATCGGTATCGAAAACCACCCGAACCGGCGATCGCCCGGCCATTCCTGGCAAGCGACATGTGAGGCTGGGGTCATCGGTATGCACCGTCCCCACGCCCACGGCGATCGCATCATGGGTTGCGCGCATGAGATGGGCCTGGGCCCGGGCGGCATCCCCCGTGATCCATTGCGAGGCACCAGTCCGTGTCGCGATACGCCCATCTGAGGTGGTCGCCGTTTTCAGGGATACCAGGGGTCGCCCGGATTGAACCCGGGTGAAGAAGCCCGCATTGGCGGCCATCGCCATGTCGGCGCAAGGGCCGGTTTCGACCTCCAGCCCAGCTTCGCGCAGCCGTGCGATACCGGTCCCCTGCATTCGGGAATCCAGATCCTCACATGCCACGACAACGCGAGCAATCTCTGCATCGATCAAGGCTTGAGCACAGGGAGGTGTTTTGCCGGTGTGACTGCACGGCTCGAGGGTGACGTAAACATGGGCGCCGACCAAACTCTCTGCCCCGAACCTCGCACGCGCCTGATCGAGCGCCACGGTTTCGGCGTGCGGACGCCCGCCAGGCTGGGTCCAGCCGCGTCCGAGGACACGTCCGCCGTGTTCCGGAGCAGCCACGATCACACAGCCGACCGCCGGATTAGGCCAGACATTGCCCAATCCACGCTGCGCCAGACGCAACGCGGTGGCCATAAAATCGCTATCGTGTGTCATAGCTGCAAGGTCGGGCTAAACCCGGCCCCGTTCAATCGTTTTCAATAACTTCGCCGTCTTTGGCGAGCCGTTCGGTGCCGATGAAATTCTCGAAATCCTGAACTTCACGGAAATTTTTGTACACGGAAGCAAACCGGACATAGGCAATCGAGTCCAAATTCGCCAGCGCATCCATCACCGCCTCACCGATAGCATCCGACGTGATATCCGAATCTCCAGCGGATTCGAGACGTCGCACAATGCCGCTGATCACCCGGTCGGTACGGTCCGGGTCGACAGGGCGTTTGCGCAGGGAAATCCGCATTGACGATTCAAGCTTGTCGCGGTCAAACGGAACCCGCTGGCCGTTCTTCTTAACAACCATGAGGTCCCGCAGCTGGACCCTCTCGAATGTCGTCCATCGAGCACCACAATCGGGACACGCGCGACGGCGACGGATCGCCGTGTTGTCCTCGGTTGGCCGCGAGTCCTTTACATGCGTATCTGAATGTCCACAGAATGGACAGCGCATCGTTTTTCTCCCCCGAATTCTTATCGTCTAACGTTGTGCCGGTTCAGCCATTGTAAATTGGGAACCGGCCGCAGAGTTCTTCCACCCGTCGTCGCACCGACGTTTCGACCTGCGCATCTCCATCCGGGTTGGCTGCCAGACTGTCGAGCACCTCGACAATCAGCTCACCCACCAGCCGGAATTCGCCTTCCCCGAAACCACGCGTGGTGGCCGCCGGACTGCCCAACCGGACCCCTGATGTCACCATCGGCTTTTCCGGATCGAACGGAATACCGTTCTTGTTACATGTCAGCCCTGCGCGTTCGAGCGCCTGCTCGGCAAAATTTCCGGTCAGTGATTTGGGCCGCAGATCGACCAGCATCAGATGCGTGTCGGTTCCTCCCGACACGATATCGAGCCCCCCATCCACGAGCGTCGCGGCCAGGGTTTGGGCGTTCGCGACCACGTTCTTCGCATAGATTTTGAAGGCGGGCTGCAAGGCTTCGCCAAAGGCCACGGCCTTGGCGGCGATCACATGCATCAGCGGGCCACCCTGCAAGCCGGGGAACACGGCCGAGTTGATCTTCTTGCCGAGGTTTTCATCGTTGGACAGGATCATCCCGCCGCGCGCACCGCGCAGGGTCTTATGGGTCGTCGTCGTGACCACATGGGCATGAGGTAACGGGCTGGGATAGACACCGCCGGCCACAAGCCCTGCAAAATGGGCCATGTCGACCAATAGAAAGGCCCCGACCGCATCAGCAATTTCGCGGAACCGGGCGAAATCGATCACCCGAGGATAGGCCGAGCCACCAGCAATAATCAGGGTCGGTTTATGTTCCCGGGCGAGACGTTCAACTTCGTCCATATCGATCCGGGCATCTTGCTCACGCACCCCGAACTGAACAGCGTCGAACCATTTTCCCGACAGGTTCGGCGCGGCGCCATGGGTCAGGTGCCCACCGGCGGCCAAGGACATGCCAAGGATCGTATCCCCCGGCTTGCACAGCGCCATGAACACCGCCTGGTTTGCCTGGGCTCCCGAATGGGGTTGTACGTTGACGAAATTGCAGTCGAAGAGGCGCTTGGCCCGGTCAATTGCAAGGGTTTCGGCCTCGTCGACAAACTCACAGCCACCGTAGTAGCGGCGTCCGGGATAGCCTTCCGCGTATTTGTTCGTCAGCACAGTTCCCATCGCCTCGATCACAGCGCGGGAAACGATGTTTTCCGAAGCAATCAATTCGACCTGGGTTTGTTGCCGGTCGAGCTCGCGGGCGATTGAGGCGAACAATTCTGGATCAGCGTCGGCCAACCCCTGTCCAAAAAATGGGTTGGAACTGTTCCCTGACGCCACCGCTTCAGTTGTTATCGACATCTACGTCCTCATTTCCTCTAATTTTAGTCACTCGATGGGTTCGGCAAAAGCGCGACTAACCCAGTTTTTCGATCCGGCGAACATGACGCTCGCCGCCGTTAAATTCAGTTGTCATGAATGCGTCCAGGCAATCCATGGCCACTTCAGGGCCAATTAGCCGCACACCCAACGCCATGACATTCGTATCATTGTGCTCGCGCGCCAGCTTGGCCGAGGTGACGTCGTGGCACACAGCCGCACGCACACCAGCGATGCGGTTGGCGGCGATGGAAATGCCTATCCCCGTGCCACAGATGACAATCCCGCGCCCGGCCTGTCCTGAGGCGACCGCTTCACCAACCGCCCGGCCGAAATCCGGGTAGTCGACGGAGTCATCGCCATGGGTTCCCAGGTCGAGCACCGTGTAACCGCGCTGTTCGAGTTCCGCCTTCAGCACCGCCTTCAGGGGTGGGCCAGCGTGGTCGGACGCGATCGCAATCGTTCCTTCGCTCATGCATCAAATCCGCTTTAGGGTGAAAAACAAAAACGTGGTTGATTGGTCACCGATTACCACACCTCGTCTATGCCTGCCAGCGCAACACAAGCTGTCGCGTCCAAATGTGTGGAAAACCGAAAATCGAATAATACGGCACCGCACAATTTCTCGATGGGGCGAGCCGCGGTTTTAAACAGTCTGTGTGGATTTAAAGTCACTACCTGTATCGTCTAATTCTTGTAGTTTGCGAGGCAACTACTACAAAGTTTCTAAAACTACTGGCGATTATTCTAATATCGAGTTGACTGCTCCGTATCACCATGCGATCACGAAACCGTTCAGTTACTGAGGTAACCAGCCAATCGGGCGAGAGAAAAATGACCGATACAAATTCAGAACCCCTCCCCCGCGACGAACTTCTGCGCATGACCGCGCGGGTTGTTTCAGCCTATGTCGGCAATAATCCGATCGCTGACACGCAGATTTCCGACGTTATCCAGTCAGTCTATGGAAGCCTTCATGGACTGGGGAACGGCGCTAGCGAACCGGTCAACAAGCAAAAGCCCGCCGTGCCCATCAAGCGCTCCATCACCCCGGACCGCATCATCTGTCTCGAAGACGGCAAACAGCTGAAAATGCTGAAGCGCTACCTACGGACAACTCACGGAATGACCCCGGACGAATACCGCGCAAAATGGGGTCTGCCTGCGGACTACCCAATGGTGGCGCCAAACTACGCGAAACAGCGCTCGGCGTTTGCAAAGGAAATCGGGCTGGGCAAGCGCGGTAAGCACTAGGCGCGACGCGACGTCACGCAAATTTTCCTGGCACTGCGAGCGGCTTGGGCTGCCGCTTCTCAAGCATATAATAGAGTTTCGCCATCGCCGTGCGGCGCAGTGCGGCCTCGCCGGCATTGACCGGCCCGACGATGGATACTTCGGTTCCCGTATGGGGATCGATGGCACACGATTTGACCGAATTCCCCATGTCCGAGAACTCGAAAATGATCTCTCCGCACTGGAGCTGCTGTCGGTCTGTTCGACGTTGTGGCGTCATGCTCGGGTCCAAGGTTTGTGGCAAAGCCAGACATAGTCTGGACGACAACTCCCGCCTGTAGTTGCGCGAAATCACAACACAAAACCGTAGCAAGGCACATGTCAGCAGATAATCACAAATTTATGGTTAAACACGCTAACAGTGCAGAATGGACTCCGGGACTGCGCTCGGATTTCGAGTATCGTGACCTGGGCATCAAGGGTGCCACGAATGGGGAGTTTGATGCTCACATCATCCGGGTCGCCGATCCTTCAGTCGATCATCACACTGGAAAACATGCGCATATCACAGCGTTCCAGATGATCTATGTACTGCAGGGTTCTGCGCGTTTCTGGTTTGACGGTGAAGGTGAAATCAGTGTTTCGAAGGGCGATTGTTTCTACCAGCCCGACGGAATTATGCATGACGCGCTCTGGATGTCAGGTGACTGCGAATTGCTCGAGATTGCCTCGCCGGGGACGTTCGAAACGGTGAAGGGTTGATTCGCAAAACTTCTTGTCTCACTTCGTGAGTTTTGCTATTTGCTGCAGTGCAGCAAGTATATGGCTTCTGTATGATCTCGACTTCCTTACCAGGAGTTCTAAAATGAGTCTCGCTTCCGACACCCAAGGCACAAGCCAGCCGCAGGAAAAAGCCCGCTTCCAGTGGGAAGATCCGCTGCAACTCGAATCCGCTCTGACCGAAGAAGAGCGCATGGTTCGCGACACGGCTCAGGCCTACGCGCAGGAAAAACTGATGCCGCGGATACTCGAAGCCAACCGGCACGAACGGTTTGACCGCGAGATCATGAGTGAGCTCGGTGAATTGGGTCTGCTTGGATCAACCTTGCCGGAGAAATATGGCTGCGCCGGCGTCAACAATGTTTGTTACGGCCTAATCACACGAGAAATCGAGCGTGTGGATTCCGGTTACCGCTCGGCTCTTTCGGTCCAGTCGTCCCTGGTGATGTGGCCAATCTATGCCTACGGATCTGAAGATCAGCGGATGAAATACCTGCCTAAGATGGCGACCGGCGAATGGGTCGGCGCTTTTGGCCTGACCGAACCCGATCATGGTTCGGATCCTGGCAGCATGGTCACGCGGGCAAAATCGGTCGACAGGGGCTATCAGCTCAACGGCGCCAAAATGTGGATTTCCAACGCACCGATCGCTGATGTTTTTGTGGTCTGGGCAAAAGATGATGAAGGCGTCATTCGCGGCTTTATTCTTGAACGCGGCATGGAAGGGCTCACCACCCCGAAGATTGAGGGCAAGTTCTCCCTGCGCGCCTCGTCCACCGGTGAAGTTGCCATGGCCGACGTGTTTGTACCCGAGGAAAACAAACTGCCTAACGCGCGTGGTCTGGGAGGACCGTTCGGCTGTCTCAACAAGGCCCGCTACGGCATCTCCTGGGGCGCGATGGGCGCAGCGGAGGCGTGCTGGCATGCGGCACGCGACTACACCATGGAGCGCAAGCAGTTTGGGCGTCCGCTGGCAGCCAACCAGCTGATCCAGAAGAAACTCGCAGACATGCAGACTGAAATCACTCTGGGCCTGCATTCCAGCCTGCGCCTTGGTCGGCTGATGGACGAGGATAAGGCCACGCCGGAAATGATCTCGCTTATGAAGCGCAACAATGCCGGCAAAGCTCTCGATATCGCCCGCGTCGCCCGCGACATGCACGGCGGCAACGGTATCTCGGATGAATACAATGTCATCCGGCACGTGATGAATCTGGAATCCGTAAACACATATGAGGGCACCCACGATATTCACGCGCTGATCCTCGGACGCGCCCAGACCGGCATTCAATCGTTTACAGGGGCCTGATCGCCCGTCGCTCACGCGTCAGAAACGGAAGATCACCATGAAAGATATCTACCGGACGCCGGACTCGGCTTTTGAGGGGTTGGTGGACTTTCCTTATGCGCCCAACTACCTCGAATGGGACGGGCTACGAACCCACTATGTAGACGAAGGCCCGAAGGATGCGCCGGTCGCGCTTTTACTCCATGGCGAGCCGACTTGGAGCTACCTCTATCGTAAGATGATCCCGCCGTTGCTTGCAGCCGGCTATCGCTGCGTGGCCCCGGACCATATCGGCTTCGGCCGCAGCGATAAGGTCACCAACGACAAATGGTACGTGATTGATCGCCACATCGAGCGGTTGAGCGAATTGATCGCGCGGCTGGACCTGAAAGACATCACCGTGTTTATGCAGGACTGGGGCGGGCCGATCGGATTGATCAATGCCGTCGAGACCCCCGACCGGTTTGCGCGGTTGGCGATCCTCAACACCTGGCTACACCATGATGGTTTTGAATACACACAGGCGATCAAGGCCTGGCGCGATGCGGCGACCAACCGGCACTGGCTGGCCTGGACCCGCCACAATCTGCCCTGTGGCACGATCGTTCGGCGCTCGGCCGTTCGGCCGTTAGACGATGCGGACGCCGTGGAGCGGGCTTACGAAGCGCCGTATGAGGGAAGTATCGCGGCGAAGGCCGGCGCCCGGCGGTTTCCCTGGTGCATTCCCTATGCCGAGCCGGAAGCCGGCGCGGCAACACGTCAGGCTGCCGCTTTTGAGGCTCTGAGAAGCTGGTCGAAACCGGTCAACGTGATCTTTGGTGATGGCGATCCGATCTTCCCACCTGAATGGGGCAAGGCGTGGGCCGAGATAATTCCGGGCGCAACCTTCGATGTGATCGAACGGGCGGGTCATTTCTGTCAGGAGGACGCTGGCGAGGACATTGTCGCCTGCCTGCTCGCGCGCATAGCAGCCGAGGCCTAGCCCTGACGCAGCACGCGTCGAGTTAGCTGTCCCTTAAATCTATCGGATCGAAATTGATGCAGACGCGTTTCGCGTCTTCGCAGGACAAATCCGCCTGCTTGTAGCCGCAACGCATGTTCCCGTCGTCGGTAGCACCCTGAAAGTGGCCGCATGAGTCACAGATGCCCATGTCCTGGCCCCCGCATCGGGCCTGCAGATTTGTGCAAAGCTCCGTCAGGCCCTGGGCCATGGTGTCGATCATCTCGCCCGGCAGCCGATCGATGGCCAGATCGAGACAATTGAGCGGATCTTCGGTCAACAGGGCCTCACCCTCAGGGGTGATGGCGATATGTCGAACCCGCTTGTCGTCAGGATCAGGAACCCGGGTCAGATATCCCTTTTTTTCCAACGCATTGAGCGTCTGGCTCGCAGTTCCCTTGGTCGTCCCGAGAAACACGGCCAGCGCGCCAGGGGTTCGGGAAAAGCGATTCGCCTGCGCCAAAAAGCGCAGACTGTCCCACTGAGCCGGGTTCAAGCCATGACAATACTGCAGACCACGTGCCATGCGGCCGATGCGGTCCAGGAGCCGCGAAAGGCTCTCTTTGTCAGTGTTATCAGAGGGTTGAGTGCCCATTTCGTCCTGTTTTTAATAGTCTCGAATCATTGCTTTTTGGCAATGACTTTATATCAAACAGATAGTATCGACTCGATAAAGACTTGTTTGGCCGGTCGCCAATGCATATATTCATTCCGTATCGAGTCGAAACAATAATCATTTAATGTCGTGGGCCCCGATATAGCCCCTGACGCCAATTTGTCAAAGGACGCAATATTATGGCTGCCTTCGCATCACAAGCTATCGAACGCGGAAACCGCCGTTACGCCAACAGCGTTATGAAAGCCCCCATCCTGGAGCGCGAGGAAGAATTCGAACTCGCCCGCCTCTGGCGCGAGGAGGAGGACGAGGCTGCATTGCACAAACTGATCGAAGCTTATGCACGCTACGTGCTGAAAATCGCCTGGAAATTCCGCGGCTATGGTCTGCCCGTTGGCGATCTTGTCCAGGAAGGTAATGTCGGTCTCATGCAGGCTGCCCAGCGTTTCGAGACCACCCATAATGCGCGGTTTTCGACCTACGCTTCGTGGTGGATCATGGCTGCGATCCAGGATCATATCCTGCGCAATACTTCGATCGTGCGCGTTGCCACCACACCAGCTCAACGCCGGCTGTTCTTCAACCTTCGCAAGGTTCGTGCCCAGATCGCATCGGGCCCGAACGGCGACCTCACCGATGCGGACCGCGAGCTCGTTGCCGATCGTCTGCAGGTAAAGACGAAAGACGTGGTGCGGATGGAGGCCCATCTGGGCGGCCCGGACAATTCACTCAACGCCAGCTATGGCGAAGATGATGATTTTGAATTCCAGGACGCCTTGCCTGATGACGGCCCGAACCCGGAGGACATCACCGCGTCCCATCACGACGGGAAGGTTCGGTCGGCCTGGGTCGAAGATGCTCTCGAAACTCTCAGCGCACGCGAGCGAGAAATCATCGTCCAGCGCTTTCTGACCGAAGAGAAGAACACACTGGCCGATATCGGCGAGAAGTTTGGGGTCAGCAAAGAGCGGATCCGCCAGATCGAGGCGAAAGCGCTCGATAAGCTGAAAGTAGCGCTGGCCGTGCATGGCGATGATGCCCGGGCCATCCTGGACAACGATCTGGTCGTCTAGACGACGACATCATTCCCAAATACGAAAGGGCGGCCTCGCGGCCGCCCTTTTTTGTATTTGGTCCTGCAGGAGATGACAGCCTCAGGCTGCTGTCTCCACTCGGAAGAACTCGGCGACGCGGGGCCCGAAGCCAAGCTGCTGAAGCCAGAAACGCTCCACATCGCGTAACGACTCGTTGGCTTCGCTCAGCTTTTCCTCGTCGATATTGTCGGCAATCGTCTCGACATGGCGTTCAAACATTCCTTCCAGGAGACTGCTCAGCTCAAGCCCCTTCTCGGTCAGGCGCACGCGCACCGAGCGGCGGTCATGGAACGAGCGTTCCTGATGTAGATAGCCGTGTTAGGTCATCTTCTTGACGTTGTAGGACACGTTCGAGCCCAAATAGTACCCGCGCAGGGTCAACTCGCCGACCGTCAGTTCATCTCCACCAATATTGTAGAGAATCAACCACTGGACGTTGTTGATGTCGCGAATGTCATGGGCTTCGAGCTCGGATTTGATCACCTCCAAAAACTGGCGATGCATCCGCTCAAGAAGCACGATGGTCGAAAGGTTAAGTCTTTTTCATTGCCTGCATCTCCCGCTTTACCAGCGCAATTTCGAACCTGAATGATTGCACCGGCGAGTTAATGAGCGCTTAAGCGACAAATAAAAACCGACAGGCGTTTCGGCCTGCCGGTTTCATATATCAACGCGGGAGCAGTTATTTCGAGGCCTCCACCTATTCGTAGTCGGGAATTTCGAGCTGAGGCAGGACCTGCTCCATGAAGATTTTGAGCTCCTCGATCACCGTTTCCTTCGGACACATTGCGTAGTGCCAGATCAGGCAGATGTACTCAGCGGGAATCCGCTCAATCGTCTGTTTCCATTCGGCAATCGTTTCCTCAACCGTACCGCCGATGAAAATGCCTGTGCCCACCATGCTGTCGATCAAGTCATCATGGGTTTCAACCCCATCGACCAGGAACGGAAAGAACGAGCCGTAGATGTTCTTGTAAAATTCGGCATCATAATCCGAGAGCTGCTGCCGGAAATGCGCCTTATCCCGGGAGAAATGCGGCCAGCGCACAATGGTCTGGTTCTCGCCAAACTGCAGATCCTGGCCGTTCTTTTTACCTTCCTCCACATAGATTTTTGCCAGTTCCACAAAATGATCCGTCGGTGTGAAATAAACTGGCGAGAACCCGTTTCGTGCACAGAACCGAATTGATTCCGGGCTGGAACTAACGGCGACAAACACCGGTGGGTGGAGGTCCTGATAGGGTTTAGGCACCACCGAGACGCGCCGCACTGTCGAGCCATCGGCATCAATTTCACCGGGTGCACCCATCCGCTGCGCCACACCGGCAGCGGGGAAATTCTCGACGCCGGTGTCATAGGGATAGGGCGCCTTGTGGTACTTGCCGTCAAAAGCAACGGTCTCTTCGCGCCAGCAATCAACCACCTGCAAAACGCGTTCTTCAAACAGCTCGCGGTTTCGTTCATCCACTTCGCCGCCATCCGAAGATGTCGCCTGCGCATCGACAGACTGTCCCAGAATATGGGCCCATCGCGCCTGATAGCCGCGGGCGAAACCAGCCAAGTATTTGCCGTTTGTCATATGGTCGAGGACCGCCATCTCCTCAGCCATCCGGATCGGATCGCGTGTGGCGGCGACATATCCGATCGCTCCGACACGCGCATTTTCGACGTGCTGAGACCACATGGCGTTTATCACGCCCGGATTGGGGGCAAGCTCATAGCCTTCGGAATGCAGGTGATGCTCGATGGTGCTGACTGCCCAGCCCCCATCTGATCTGCTACTTTCACGATATCTATCGTGTCATGGAGAACCTGATTGTAGAGGTACTTATTTCACCCGATCGGCCGTTTAGCGGCACGGTCATCCTCGTTTTCTGCCGACATCACCGGATACATCTGAACTATGACCTTTGGCTTCGCCATGTCGGCCTCCCTCTTCACTTGTTGTTGATGTTAATCTCTTTTACGCAATCGAAACGCCCTCTGCTCAAACTATAAGGTGAAAAAAGGCGCTAACGATAGGCGTTGCAGCCTTGGCCCACCCGGACCGTTGCGGTTATGGTGCCCGGCTTTTGACGAAACTTGGGAGTTCTCATGTCACGCGGTCCTTCAACCCCGGTGGGCGTATTTCCGCAGACCCGCATGCGCCGCAACCGACGCTGGGACTGGTCGCGTCGACTTGTGCGCGAAAACACGCTGAACCCCGATGACCTTATCTGGCCGGTCTTCGTGTGCGAGGGCAAAGATCACACCGAAGCCGTCCCGACCATGCCTGGTGTGGTGCGCTACTCCCCAGACCGTCTGCCGGCTGCGGTTGCCGAAGCCAAGGCGCTGGGTATTCCGGCTGTGGCGATCTTTCCCGCAACCCCAGCCTCGGCCAAAACCCCGGGCGCCGAAGAGGCCTGGAACCCTGATAACCTGGTCTGTCAGGCTGTTCACGCGATCAAAGACGCTCACCCGGATATGGGCGTGATGTGTGACGTGGCCCTCGACCCCTTCAATTCCGATGGCCATGACGGAATCCTACGCGACGGCCATGTCGACAATGACGAGACCATCGAGGCGCTTTGCCGTCAGGCGCTGGTCCAGGTCGAAGCCGGCTGCGACGTCATCGCGCCGTCCGACATGATGGATGGCCGGATCGGGGCGCTGCGCACCGCGCTGGACAGTGCCGGACACGATCAAATCCTGCTGATGTCCTACGCGGCGAAATATTCCTCCGGGTTCTACGGCCCCTTCCGGGATGCCATCGAAAGCAAAGGCTTCCTGAAGGGCGAGACCAAGGACACCTATCAGATGGACCCGGCCAATACGGATGAGGCCCTGCGCGAAGTCGCCCTCGATATCGAAGAAGGCGCGGATATGGTCATGGTCAAACCAGGGATGCCCTACCTGGATATTGTCCACCGGGTGAAGGAACGCTTCGGTGTTCCCACTTTTGCCTACAACGTCAGTGGTGAATACGCGATGCTGAGATTTGCCGCCGATAATGGCGCACTCGATTATGACCGCGTCGTGCTGGAAAGCCTGATGGCGTTCAAGCGGGCCGGCTGCAACGGTGTGCTCAGCTATTTCGCGGTCGATGCCGCCCGGTTGCTCCATGACAGTTGAACCTGAAAACGGCCGCGGCAACGGCAGCGGCGCCCCCGCGCCTTTGTATGTTCGTTATAATTCGAAGGCGCAGCAATTTCGTCTAGTGATCATTCTGCTCGTCGGCGGGCTGTGCCTTTTCATCCCCTTCGTCGCCAAGGAACCCGGCCCGGAGACCTGGCGCTTCACGTTACTGCTGATCGGCGGCACGCTGGTTTGGGGGCTGTGGACCCTGCGCAAGGTCCTCGACCGCACGCCCCAAGTGGTTGTCGACGAAAACGGTGTCTATTTCCGCGACTGGACCGTGGGCACGGTAAGCTGGACCGATATCAACAGTATCGCCCATTCGAGCTCAATCCGCCGCGGGATGATCGCGACGATCACCCGCAGCCGGCGCAAACCCTATTTGCTGTTTGTCTTTTTCGCCACGCCAAAAGTTCGACCGACCCTGCCGCCACCTTTGTCGTGGTTGCAATTCCTGCGCGCCGAATTCGCGATCCAGGAACCGGTGATCGAACAATACGGCCTGGATACGCCGATGGAGACGGTCCTCGAGGAGATTCAGAAGCAGATCAATTACTGGCTCGAAACGCACCCGGAAGAAGCACAACCGCCCGAACCACCCACAATGTAACGGCAACGTGACACTGCTTCATCAGAATCAACGCTTACTTAGTCACCAGTATTAGTTCCGAACGCAGAATACCCCGTCAGTCTGTGCAACGACACAGATCGCTGACTTTCACACAGGAAAGACATCATGACCGTTCAAATTGGCAGCACCGCGCCAGATTTCGAAGCGCAGACAAACGAAGGCGCTATCAGCTTCCACGACTGGCTCGGATCCAGCTGGGTCATTCTGTTTTAGCACCCGAAGGACTTCACTCCGGTCTGCACCACCGAGTTCGGCTATATGGCCAAGCTGAAGCCCGAATTCGACAAGCGCGACGTCAAGATCATCGGCCTCAGCGTCGACCCCGTCGACAACCATGCGAAATGGGTCGAGGACATCGAGGCCACTCAGGGCTCCAAGGTCACCTAACCGATGATCGGTGACACCGAGCTGACCGTTGCCAAGCTCTACGGGATGCTGCCGGCCGATGAGAGCGGCAGTTCGGAAGGCCGCACCGCAGCGACCAACGCCACCGGGCGTAACGCCTACATCATCGGACCAGACAAGCAGGTTAAGCTCATCATCTCCTACCCGATGAGCACCGGCCGGAATTTCGACGAGATCCTCCGGGTCATCGATTCTTTGCAGCTGACCGCCAACCACAAAGTGGCGACCCCGGTGAACTGGAGGCAAGGCGAGGATGTCATAATTCTCCGCGCCGTCTCCGACGAAGACGCGAAGGCCGCCTATCCTGACGGTTGGAACGCACCGCGGCCCTACCTGCGCATCGTGCCGCAACCGAAATAGTTCTTACATTTTGTGATGAATTCGAACGGACACTTCTGCGGAGGTGCCCGTTTTCGTTTGGGTCAGGCGCAGAAAAGCTCAACCGCGCAGTGATCGTACCAGCATCCACCACGACCGTGAAAACCGAGATGCCCGCCCCCATCGGCGACCTCAACCCGGATTTTCTCAGACATCGGACCTGCCTTGTCATAGGCGTGTAACGGGATCCAGGGATCATTCGCGCCGTGTAACAGCAGGGTCGGCACGGAAATCTGCTTCAGATAACCGATCGACGAGCATTTTGCGTAATACTCCGCGCTGTCTACAAAACCGTTGAGCGGCGCAATGACCCCATCGTCGAATGCCCGGATCGTCGTCGCCGTATCAAGCACTTCGGCCTGAGCAGATTCCATTTCCAAAGGCCCGCGCCGCCAGTCGGACTTGATGCGCGCCAGCAGCCCCCGGTGATAGGGCAGGTTGCGGGGCGCTTCGAGCCGTACAAGGGCCGCCTCCAGATCGAGCGGCGCCGAAACCGAGAGCGCGCGTGAGATCAGACTGTCGGCCCCTGCTTCGCCGAGATACTTCAGCAACATGTTGCCGCCCAAGGAATAACCGATCCCGAACATACCTTTCGCGGCATGACCAGCAGCGGAAAGTGATTTCAACACGAGCGCCAGATCTTCGCTCCGCCCGGCGTGATACATCGCCCGACAGAATGACCGGGACGGCCCGGCGCCACGCAGATTGAAACGGAACACAGCAAACCCGGCGGCCAGCAAATGGCGCGCGGTGGCCCGCACATAGGAACTGTCCTCACACCCGGTCAGCCCATGCACCAGAACCACCAGCGGTTTCGTGCGATTGGGAACGTCGTGGAACACGCCGGACAGTCGATCACCGTTCTCGGCCTCGACCTGCAACGGCGTTCCAGGCCACGACGCCAGATCGGCACGATCACGCAGCAACGAGTTTCGAATCGTCTGCAAATCGCCGCCGAACCAAGGCGCGCGCGTCCGAAAATTCGGTAACCGCAGTTTGTTCAAATTCATGACGTTAGAAACTCATTCACTATTCGGATTTGATCCTCAGCCATAAGTGCCGGTGCGTGGCCGATTCCTGCAAACTCCACAAATTCAGCTTTTGGTCCGCGCCGGGTCATCTCTTCGGCAGTTTCCGCAAGCAGTAAATCGGATTTGCCGCTCCGAATTACCAGACTGGACGCATCAATGGCATCCCAAACCGCCCAAAAATCTGCATCCTGAACCGGCGCCGCCAAAATGGGCACGCGGATATCGGGATCATAGGCGTGCGCGATCATGTCCGTATCGGTGGTCCGGGCAGACGTTTCGGCCAGATGGCGCCACTGGGCATCACTCAATTCATCGAACGGCGCCCAGATCATTCGCAGATAGGCCTCGAACGCGGTCATGTCGGGAAACGCCGGATCGGTCCCGACATAATCTCGAATGCGCGCCATGACGAATTTCGGAATAAAGGGCCCGACATCGTTGACGACCAGCCGAAGTATCGGAGTGGGACTTTGTGCTGCGAGGGTCATGCCAATTATTCCCCCCATCGAGGTGCCGAAAATATCGACATCCGCAACCTCCAGATGGGCGAGCAGCGCGTAAACATCAGCGACATATTGCGGAAACCCATAGCCCGCGGGTCGGGCAAGCAATCGCTCTCGCCGCGCCCCACAATATCAAGACTGATGACTTGAAAACGCGCACTGAGCGACGCGGCCAACGCGTCAAATGAGCGTGCGGTCTGCGTCAGCCCATGCAGGCAGAGCACAACCGGGGCACCATCAGTCCCCCATTCGGTGAAGTGCAGGCGGTATTGACCGTTTGGATTCCGTGCCTTGAAAGAGCGTGACCGCATCCCGGCGAGCCTCTAACGTCGATGAAGTTTCGCGAGACGGTACCCCACCGCGATCCGCCGACCAAGACCCGCAGAAAGTCACTTTAAAGCCATGGCAGAGATCACAATCAGCGCCCCAAAACCGTCGGACAAACCCGCCTGGTCTCAACTGTTTGAGGGTTATCGGCGTTTCTACCAAATGTCCGATGACCCGGCAGTTATCGAGACCGTGTGGGGTTGGGTTCAAGACCCGAACCACGCGACCGAATGTCTGCTTGCCCGCGACACCGCAGGACGCGCGATCGGTCTGGCGCATTTCCGTGATCTGTCGCGTCCCCTTTCGGGATCGACCGCAGGCTTCCTGGACGATCTTTTCGTTTTAGACGAATGCCGGGGCATGGGTGCGGCCGACGCACTGGTCAACGCGATCGCAGCGATCGGTCGGGAACGCAACTGGGCCTGGTTGCGCTGGTTCACCGCCGAAGATAATTACCGCGGGCGCGGCTTCTACAACCGGGTGGCCCATGCGACTCCGTGGAAGACCTACCAGGTCGATATACAGAGCTGAGCCTTGCGCATTCTCCGCTGGATACTGGCCCCGCTGGCCGCCTTGATTGCTGTTATCGCAGGGCTGGTGGTGCTGGCCACAGCCGTTGTCGTGATGATCTTTGTATTCCAGCCCACTGACACCGGCGGTCAGGACCGAATTGCAGGTCTAGGAGATAGTGTTTCCGTGCTGCGGGATCGGCACAGCGTCCCGCATATCTTTGCCAACACCCCCATCGACGCCTATCGGGCGCTTGGTTTCGTCCACGCCCAGGATCGCTTTTTCCAGATGGAGTTTGCCCGACGAACTGCGGCCGGACGGCTTTCCGAAATCATCGGGCCACCGGGCCTGCGCAGCGACCGTTTCATGCGCACGCTGGGCATCCCGCACCTCGCCGAAGCATCCGTCGAAACACTCTCGGTTCAAGCCCGTGCCGCCGTTGATGGCTACGCGGAAGGCGTGAATGCCTGGCTCGAAAGCACCGACACACGCCTGCCCGCCGAACTGATCGTTCTGGGGCACCGGCCCGAACCCTGGCGGGCGGCTGACAGTGCCGCCTGGGTTCGCCTGATGGCGCTCCTGCTGGCGGGCGACTGGCGCACGGAAATCCTGAAGGCGCAGCTTTCCGAAAGTCTCAGCACAGAGCAACTCCGCGATCTCTGGCCCGACGAGCCCGAAAACTCACCGACGACACTGGCGCTGGCACCGGGCACCCGGAAACAACTCGCCGCGCTGGCAACCGGGATCCCGGACATATTCCCGGAAGCGAGCGCATCAAATGCATGGGTGGTCGCCGGGTCACGCAGCCAATCTGGTAAACCGCTGCTGGCCAATGATCCTCATCTCGGCCTGAACGCGCCGAGTATGTGGCATTTGGCGCGGATCGTGACGCCCCACTTCAACGCCACGGGCGCCGCCATACCCGGACAGCCCTTTTTCATGGTCGGTCAGAATGGCCACCTCGCCTGGGCTCTGACCACCACCCATGCCGACACCCAGGATTTGTTCATCGAGCGCCTGAACCCCGATGACCCCACGCAATACCTAACGCCGACCGGCAGCCTACCCTTCACAACCCGGGTCGAGACCATCCATGTTCGGGGACGCGCTGCGCCTGTCCATCAGACGGTCAGATCCACACGGCACGGACCGGTTATTTCCGATATCTCGTCGAATGCCGCCGCGCTCACCAAATCGGATACCGTAATCGCTTTGTCTTTTGCGGCTCTACGCGACGACGACCGCACGGCCGACGCCATCTACGGCATGAATACGGCACGCTCGGTTACAGATTTCCAAACGGCATTGCGTGATTTCCATGCCCCGATGCAGAACGTCGCCTATGCCCACACCGACGGCAGTTTCGGATTTGTGGCAGCAGGACGCCTGCCGATCCGACCCGACGGACCGGGAAACGTTCCCCACGAGGGCTGGACCGGCGCAAATGATTGGGCCGGGTTTGTGCCCTTTGAAGACCAGCCACAGGCTCTAAGTCCTGAGGCTGGCCTGATCGCCAACGCCAACAATCGCGTCGCAGCCCGGGACTACCCACATGTAATCGCCAATGACTGGCCCGCAGGATTCCGCGTCCAGCGGATCCTCGACCTGCTTTCGGCAAAGCCACGCCATTCGATCGACAGCTTTGCCGCCATCCAGAATGACGTAGTCTCATTGGGGGCGCGCACCTTGGCACACAGCATGATCAAAATTCTGGCCCCGGATGACACACCCGACCCTGTTGTTGGGGCATTCGATAACTGGGACGGTGACATGTCTGCGAATCAACGCCTGCCCCTCATCTACGCCGCCTGGTCAAAGGCGCTGCGCGCCCGGCTGGTCGACGACGAACTGGGTGCACATGCCGCGGCCTTTCGCGGCGTTCCGGTCCGCTCGATGGGCCCCATGCTGTCCCGTCAATCAGCATGGTGCGATGACATCAACACCGCTCAGCCCGAAACCTGCGATACCATTGTGCACGCTTCACTGATCGACGCCCTGGCCGAACTCGACGAGGCCCATGGCAACGACCGTGACACATGGCGCTGGGGCGACGGACATATTGCGGCTTTCGCACATCCGCTGCTGCGTTTCATTGGACCCGTTGCAAAATTCGTCGGACCCCACATTTCAACTGGCGGTGGAAATCACACGATCAATCGCGGTACGTACAGGTCAAAAGGGGGCGGCAAATTCCCCCACGTCCATGGCCCGGGACTGCGCGCGATTTTCGACATGGCCCATCCTGGGGAGGCGCGTTTCATGATCGCGCCGGGCCAGTCGGGACATTTGAATTCCCCCCACTACGCCGACCTCGCGCCCACATGGCAGGCCGGCGACTACATCGTGCTAAAAGGTGACCTTGAAAGCCTGCGCAACACCGCGACATCGGAACTCACCCTGACACCATGATCGTGACACTCGACACTATCGAAGCCGCCGCCGATTCATTGCGTCAGGCCATCGAAAGCATTCCCGAATTGGCTGAGTTCAAGAAAAACCTTCTCGTCGAACAAAATCCCGAAGGCTTGCGCATCCAGCTCATCGACGAAAAAGGCTATTCGATGTTTGCCCTAGGCAGCTCAAAACCCAACGAGCAAACCCGAAACCTCGTCCAGCTGGTGACCCGCGTTGTCGACCAACTGCCCAACAAGATATCCATCAGCGGCCATACAGATGCGGTGCCCTATCGGTCTCAGGAAGGCTACACGAACTGGGAGCTAAGTTCGGATCGCGCCAACTCGGCACGACGGTTGCTGATAGAGGAAGACCTGTCGTCCAGCCGTATCGCTCTGGTGCAGGGCCGCGCGGACACCGACCCGCTGCTGCCCGACGATCCCAAAAGCGAACGCAACCGACGGATCAGCATCGTGCTGCTGCGTCAGAACGAGGCTCCCATCAATATTGAAGATGTCATGCCGCCCAGCGAGTTGGGCGCGCGGGAGACCGAGCATCCGCCCGCACTCAAAACCGAGCTGCAGAACGGCCACGCGCCCGGCTAGGGTCGATCCACGAGGCCCCCAATTATCGCGCAAAACACAGTCATGCCCGCACTTGTTGCGGGTATCCACGTCAAAAGGTCACGTGGAACGCGGACGTGGATGGCCGGATCGAGTCCGACCATGACGATTGATAAAGGCACTACCCTTGATCACCTCCACGAGGCCGGACGCGTTTGCCCGGAATGTCACAAATTACTCGCGCCACAGTTTTGCGCAACGCTACCGAACTCGATAGACTCATTCTTAAGTTGACGCTTTCTCGGATGGTTCCATGACGACCCAGGCGCCCAAAACGCCGCTGACGTTCTACAGGACCGGCCCCATGCCCTGCCCGTATTTGGGCGGTCGCATTGAACGGAACCTGTTTACCGAACTGCATGGTCCCCAGGCTCAGGGCCTGCACGACCAATTGGCGCAAGCCGGGTTTCGACGCTCACACCATATCGTTTACCGCCCCGCCTGCCCGGGCTGCAACGGCTGTGTGCCGGTTCGTATTCCCGTGCCGAGCTTCGAGATGTCCCGATCCCAGCGCCGGGTCTGGAGCCGCAATTCCAACCTTTTGGTCTCCGCAGGACCCGCACAAGCCACTGACGAGCATTTTGAACTGTTCACGCGATACCAGAATGCCCGCCACAGTGGCGGCGAAATGGCCACGATGTCGTTTTCGGACTTCCGCGCGATGATCGAGGATTCAGTGGTGGAGACAGATCTCGTCTCAATACGTGACGCTGACGGCCGGTTGATCGGCGCCTGCCTGACGGACAGACTTTCGACCGGGTATTCTGCTGTCTACAGCTACTTCGAACCCGATGAAGAATCGCGCAGCCTCGGGACCTATTGCGTGCTGTGGCTACTTGACCGGGCCCAACGCGCCGATCTCCAGCACCTCTATCTTGGATACTGGATCGCGGAATGCGCGAAAATGACCTACAAAAGCCGCTTTCAGCCGGTGGAGCATCTTGGCCTCGACGGCTGGAAAACCGGCGCTCTTCCAAGCGCTGATCCCACCCTCTGACCGGTTCCACGTCATACTTATGTATAGCGTCCGGGTCGTTGCGCGCTTAAACACGCTGAATTAAGGTTTGTCCAACCGCCGCCGACAGGTTTTCGGTTTGTTGGACGTTTGTCCATTAGTCAGGCTGTAATTGACCGCGGCAACAAGCTTTAACAACACGCACACCAGGGAGCTTTTGATGGAACGACGTAATTTTATTAAGGCCGCAGGTCTTGCCGGCGTGACCGGTGCAGTCGGTGCCGCCGCTGGATTTGGGTTAGGGCAAAAGACCAAGAACTCGGCGTCAACTTTGCCGAAACCCGCAATCGTGCAGGAACGCATCGAGTTCGCAATGGTCAGTACCTGGCCGCGCGACTTCCCGGGCCTTGGCACGGGCGCACAGCGCTTCGCCGAACGCCTGGCCCTCATGAGTGACGGTCGCATCCAGATGCAGTATTTCGCTGCTGGTGAGCGCGTCGGTGCCTTCGATTCCTTCGATGAAGTCGCTTCAGGCAACGCCCAAGGCTATCACGCTGCTGACTATTACTGGAAAGGTAAGCATCCAGGCTGGGCCTATTTCACGGCCGTGCCCTTCGGACTGACCTACACTGAGATGAACGCGTGGATCCGCTTCGGCGGCGGCCAGGAACTCTGGGACGAGTTGGGTGCCCAGTTTGACCTCAAAGGTCTGATGGCTGGTAACACCGGCGTCCAGATGGGTGGCTGGTTCAACAAAGAAATCAACACAGCTGACGACCTCAAGGGTCTGAAGATGCGTATCCCGGGCCTGGGCGGTGACGTCATGGCCAAATTGGGTGCGTCTCCTGTCTCCCTGCCGGGTGGCCAGATTTATGAGAACCTTGTCTCCGGCGCGATCGACGCCACCGAGTGGGTGGGTCCGTGGAACGATCAGGTGATGAAGTTCTACGAAGCGGCCAAGTTCTACTACTATCCGGGCATGCACGAGCCGGGCTCGATGCTTGCTCTCGGCATGAACGCGTCGTTCTGGGGCAAGTTGTCCAAGTCGGATCAGATGATGGTCGAAGCTGCTGCTGCGATGGAAAATGATGTGATGATGTCCGAGTACAACGCCAAGAACGGCTCCTCACTCGCAGAGCTGATCAACAACAACGGCGTTGAGCTGCGTGAGTTCTCCGACGAGATCTATGACAGCTTCGGCACCGCCGCTGATGAAGTGTTCGGCGAAGTCGTCGCACATAGTGATCTGGCTGCGCGTATCCACAACAGCTTCCTCAAAGCACGTTCGGAAGTTGGTGGCTGGACGAACATTTCGGATCAGGCCTACGTCGCGCAGCGGAATCGGGTCCTCGGACTCTAATCCTGACGCAACACCACACGAGAAAACGGAGCCCCCTTGGCTCCGTTTTCCACGTGCGGGTGACGCAATCGTGACAGACGGGGCTCAGACGCCACTGTCGAGATAAACTAGCGTTACGGCCCGCACTATCAGGGAAAGCAGTGATCATGACGGCGACCTCGCTTGGCGACGTCCAGCCTCGGGAAAACGGCCAGATATCGGGCCTGGCCGTGCGCATTTTCGCGCTTTCGATCATCGCGGCCTGTTTCGGCTTTCTCCTAAATAACTATCTGACGTTCTGGCAAAGCTGGCCGGGAATCGGAAATCTGTTCTCCCATTTGCAGTGGTTCGGCGCAGAAGCGCTGAGCAAGCCGCTCACCGGCGCCAGCGTGACGTTCGGCTGGCTGCAGATCCTGCTCTATCTCATCCTTTTCGGGCTTGTGATCGTTTATGTAGCGGCTACGCCCAGATACGCCCTGCGCGCCGACGCAGACCGCCTTTCAGGTCTAGCTGCCTTTATCATCCGGGCCGCGTTCTGGTCGGTCTTGCTAATCGGCCTTGTCGACACGGTAATCTCGTTTCTGCGGGTCGAGGGTTTTCTGGCCGGCTTCGTCGGCGACGAACTGACAACCAAACTCGGACTGTCGCGATTCCGGGCTCCCTTCGTACACTACCCGTTGATCCTCCTTTCGCTCGTAATCGCCTTCTTTACCCGGACCCTGGGCTTTACCTGGCTGGCCCTGCTGGTCGTAGTCGCCGAACTCCAGATCGTCATTGCACGATTTATATTCTCCTACGAACAGGCCTTCATGGGCGATTTGGTCCGCTTCTGGTACGCCGCGCTTTTTCTGTTCGCCAGCGCCTATACCCTGACCGAAGAAGGCCATGTCCGTGTTGACGTGCTCTACACCGGGTTCAGCGACCGCGGCAAAGCCATGACGAATATGATCGGCTCCCTGCTGCTAGGCCTGCCCTTGTGCTGGATCATTTTGTCCATGGGAATGGCCGGACGCGCCACTGTGATCAACAGCCCGTTGTTGAGCTTTGAGACATCCCAGAGCGGCTTTGGTCTTTATGTGAAATACCTCATGGCCGGTTTCCTTGGGGTGTTTGCCGTCTCGATGATGATCCAGTTCACCGCCTTCTTCCTTTCAAGTGTTGCGGTACTTCGGGGTGAACCCGGCGGACCCAAACCGGTAACGGACCCCGCGCCCTAGCCCTTAACGCCGGACAGAAACGCATCATGGAACTTTACTTCATTGGCCTTCTGGTTCTGCTCATGGCAGGTGCGCTCGCCATGGGCTATCCGGTGGCCTTCGCCTTACCCGGCTCGGCCATTCTCACCATCGCCATCGCCTCACTCCTCGGCTGGCTGTTTACCGGCGACACAGGCAGTTATTTCGCCCAGGACGGGCCGATCCAGTGGCTGACCGCCGGGGTGACCAATTTCCGCGGCGTTTACTGGGAAGTCGAACGCGACACGCTGATCGCGATCCCGCTCTTCGTGTTCATGGGCATCATGCTGCAGCGCTCCAAGATCGCCGAAGATCTGTTGGTGACCATGGCCCAGCTGTTCGGCCCGGTTCCCGGCGGTCTGGGCATGTCCGTCGTACTCGTCGGTGCCCTGCTCGCTGCCACGACCGGCATCGTCGGTGCCACGGTTGTCGCAATGGGCCTGATTTCCCTGCCGGCTATGCTGCGCAACAACTATTCCCATTCCCTGGCCACCGGCACGATTGCCGCGTCGGGTACATTGGGACAGATCATCCCGCCCTCGATTGTCCTGATCATTCTGGCCGATCAGCTTTCCAGCGCGTCCGATCAGGCGAGCACGGCCCGAAAGGCTGAGTACAAGGAAGCCACCGGCGAGTTCTCGATGCCTGGCGAGTTCGACATCGGTTCGACCAGTGCCGGTGATATGTTCCTCGGCGCGTTCCTGCCCGGCCTGGTTCTGGTGGGTCTGTATCTCGCCTATATCGTGATTTATGCATTGATCCGGCCGCAAAGCGCCCCGGCGGTACGCCATTCGGGCAAATACGACCTTCGCTTTGCGCTAGGGGTTGTACTGGTTCTGATCCCGCCGCTGGCGCTGATTCTTGCCGTTCTCGGTTCCATCATCATGGGTATCGCCACGGTCAATCAGGCCGGTGCGATCGGCGCGGTTGGCGCCATCATCATGGCCGGATACCGATTGACCGAGGGCAACCGCCTGACCTATGTCCCGGCCCTTGTCGCCGTCGGTGCCATTGTCGCGGTCTTCTTCCTGCTCGGCTCCTTCGACCTCAACATCAAAAGCATCGATAACGGGAACGATCTCTTCGGCATCATCCTAGCCGTCATCGCTGTGGCCGCATTCCTGATCGCAGTAATCTGGAGCGGCTGGCGGGTACACAAGATCGACGACACCATGCGCGGTGTCATGATCGAGACCGCGAAGACCACGTCGATGGTCTTCATTATTCTGCTGGGCGCGGCGATGCTGACGGCCGCTTTCCGGGCTTTCGGCGGCGAAGAGCTGGTGAAGGAATTCCTCGGCGGTCTGCCGGGGGGATTTTGGACCCAGTTCGTTGTCGTCATGGGAGTCATTTTCGTTCTCGGCTTCTTCCTGGACTTCATCGAGATTGCCGTCGTCGTGGTCCCGATTGTTGCGCCTATTCTGCTACAGGATCCCTCGGCAAACATCACTGCGGTCTGGCTTGGCGTCATGATCGGCGTCAACATGCAGACGTCCTTCCTGACACCCCCCTTCGGGTTTGCGCTGTTCTATTTACGGGGCGTCGCCCCGGCGATCGTCAAGACCACGTCGATGTATAAGGGGGTTGCTGCCTTTATCGGCCTGCAACTGCTCGGACTGGCCATTGTCGGCACGTTCCCCTCCCTGGTGAACTTCCTGCCTAACAAGTCCTTCCTGTCCGCCGATACAGCCCCGCCGCCGAAAAACCCACGCCTCCAGCTCTGCCTCGAAGAACATCTATTCACGGCCTATGACCAGCAGCAGACAGACCTCACCACGGCAATCCAGAACGGTCAGAAACTCGACTTCAGTTTCCTGCCGAAGAAGCAAAGCACCGACCTGACAGGAAGCTTCAACAAGGCGCTGGCCACATTCCAGCTGGTTGACGATGTACGCGAAAGCGCTGCTGCGCTCCAAAGTTATGTTCCGGAATACCGCCCGATCCACCGTAATGTTCGTGGCCTTCAGGCCGACATTCGCAAACACGCAGCAGAGATGACGGAATTGAAGGAAGGCATACGACGCAATACGCGCAATGGCGGCGGTCTCGCTGGTGAAGACGCGGCGGCCACAACACGAATTGCAATCCTCGAAGCCGACCAGCAGGAACTCACAGCAGCCCTTCCCGCCAACTGGGACAGCGCGCGTAAACAATTCCTCACTCTGGCCAACGCCGAGAAAAAGGCGCGTCTGACCTATCGTCGCAATGTGGATCAGGCCTATACGCCGATCACCGATTTGCGCAGCATCATTGATGATGCAACAGCGTTTGCCGCGATAGAGGACCTGATCATCAATCTGCCCGTTGCCGTGACCGACCCGTCGAAAGACACCGCGGTTGCGGCCGTGAAAGCAGCAGAATCGGCGCTGTCGAAACTGGCGGATACCAGTAAAATCCGAAGCTCTCTGACCCAGGCCCGGCGTGCGCTCACCTCACGGAAGCCGAATCCGAAAAAGGCGATTCTGGAAGCTGGCAAGGCGGTCAAAACGTACCAAGCAGAACTCGTTTGGCGGACCCGTGCCGCACGCGAGCTTGCGACCCCGCTGGTGACCTATGATAAGGCCATCGCCCTGACAATCGGGTTGCGCCAGCAAGACAGGCTGCCCGCGAGCCAGGTCAGCGACATGGCATCCTGCCTGGCAATCCACCGGGATATCTCGCTCAACTTCTAACCGTGCAGTTCCTCCAAAAGAAAACGGCCGCCGGAAAGGCGGCCGTTTGTATTCGCAATGTCACGTCACTAAGGGCGTGGCAGTAACTTCCAAACCAGCGGCAATACCGCTGCAGCAAGCGCGATCTTCACGACGGCCCCAAGCATAAACGGCTCGAAACCTTTCTCGATACCGGTTCCAACACCACCAACAATCGTCGACAGCCAGGCCACTCCAAAGGCGAAAATAATTGCTGTCCCTGCCAAATTGGCGAGAAAAGTCAGAACCACATTGCGGTCCCAGCCTCGCTCGGCAAGCCAGCCCACCAAAGTTGCCGCAACCAGGAAGCCAACCAGATAGCCCCCGGTCGGTCCTGACATATAGGCCGGCCCTGCACCGCTTGCGAAGACCGGTAATCCGACAAGGCCCTCGGCGAGATAAAGCAACAATGTCGCCCCGGCCAGACGGGCGCCAAACGCCATTCCGATCACGAGCACGGCAAAAGTCTGCATAGTCATCGGCACCGGCCACATCGGCACCTGCACCCGCGCTGAAAGCGCCATCAGCACGCTACCAGCAAGCGCCAACAGGACGAGCCGCAGCACGCCCCCGGTTTCACGTGGCCAAATCGCGTTGATCAATGTGGGGGCCGTTCCGGCGTTTGCTTGCATTGTTCGTCTCCGGTTTATCCGAGGGTTCAGGAATCGACTGTTACCAGCTTCATCATAGGCTCACAATATGCAACGTCGATCAGCTAAATCGCGGTGCTGAGGGGAAACCGCGCGGAACCTTGCGCCCCGCCTGGGCTCGTTTGCCGATCCAGTCGGCGATTTCATCTTTCAGAAAAGTCCGATGCCGATCGCCCGTGCGGGTGGTCAGGCCCTCTTTCAGGGTAAACACCGCCACATCGGCCAGGCTGTCGCTTGAATAGCTTTGCAGCTTCACCCCGCGTCCCCGCGCCATTTCCGGCAGTTCAGACAGCGGGAAGATCAAGAGCTTGCGCAGCTTGCCGAGCACCGCCAGGTGGTCACCGATAGCGGCGGTACAGGCCACGGCCTCCACATCGCCTTTCACGTTGAGAACCTGTTTCCCACTTTTCGTCTGTGCCACCACGTCATCTTCGGCGACAACAAAACCCCGGCCATCACTCGATGCCACCACCAGCTTGGCCCCGGGCCTGTGGACCTGCAGGGTCACAATATCGGCGTCATTGCCGAGATCGAACATCAGGCGCAACGGCTCACCATGTCCACGTCCGCCGGGCAGTTTATCAACCCCAACCGTGTAAAAGCGGCCATTGGTGCCAAACACCAGCAGCTTGTCCGTGGTCTCGGCCTGGAGGACGAACTTGCCCTTGTCACCTTCTTTGAACTTAAGTTCATCAACGTCGAGGCCGTGCCCCTTGATGGTTCGAACCCAGCCCTTGTCAGAACAGACAACGGTTACCGGCTCCCGCTCGATCATCGCTTCGAGAGGCACCGCTACCGGATCCGGCGCTTCGGTGATTTCCGTACGGCGCTTGCCGAGCACGGTTTTGGCCCCGAACTTCTTTTTCAGCTCGGCGATCTCGTCGGCCAGAGCCTTCTGACGTCGGGCCTTGTCCTTGAGCAATCCCTTCAGGGATTTCTGTTCCCCTTCGAGGCCCTCGATCTCCTCGCGAATCGCGATCTCCTCGAGACGTCGCAGCGAGCGCAGGCGCATGTTCAGGATCGCGTCGACCTGATCATCATTGAGCTTCCAGCGTTTCTTCATCACCGCGCGCGGATCATCCTCCTCGCGGATGATCGCAATCACCTCATCGAGATTGAGGAACACGACCATGTAGCCCTTGAGCACGTTGAGCCGGTCGGTGATTTTTCCCAGGCGAAAATTCGTGCGCCGCACCAGGACATCGTGGCGATGATCAAGATAGGCCTGCAACACCTCCCGCAGAGTCATCACCCGGGGCACATGATCGGCATCGAGTACGTTCATGTTGAGTGAAATCCGGGATTCCATCTCCGTGTTGCGGAACAGGCTCTCCATCAACATTTCGGCGGTCACGTTCCGGCTTTTCGGCTCCAGCACGAGGCGGATATCCTCGGCGGATTCATCCCGGATATCCGCAAGGAACGGCAGTTTTCGATTGTGCATCAACTCGGCGATACGCTCGATCAGCCGTGTCTTTTGCACCTGATACGGGATTTCGGTGACCACCACCTGATACTGCCCACGTCCGAGATCTTCAGATTCCCATTTTGCCCGGACCCGAAAGCTGCCCCGGCCTGTCGTATAGGCTTCTGTGATCGTGCTTCGGTCCTCGACCAGTATGCCGCCCGTCGGGAAATCCGGCCCCGGCATAAAATCGACGAGCTTGGCAATGGTGGCATTCGGGGTCTTGAGCAGATGGGCCAGGGCATCGGAAATTTCACCCACATTGTGGGGCGGAATGCTGCTGGCCATGCCGACCGCAATCCCGGTCGCGCCATTGGCCAAGAGGTTAGGGAAATTCGCCGGCAGGACGAGCGGCTCGCTGCCCTCACCGTCATAGGTGTCGCGGAAATCGACCGCATCGTCATCGATACCATCGAGCAGAGCCTGGGCGACCTCGGTCATCCGGGCTTCGGTGTAACGCATGGCCGCCGCGTTATCGCCGTCCACATTGCCAAAATTTCCCTGCCCGTCGATCAGCGGGTAGCGGACGGCAAACTCCTGCGCCAGACGCACCAGCGCATCGTAAATCGCCTGATCGCCATGGGGATGATATTTACCCATCACATCGCCGACGACCCGGGCGCATTTCTTGTAGCCCTGATCGGGATCCAGCTTGAGCTGGCGCATCGCATGCAAAAGCCGCCGATGCACCGGCTTCAACCCGTCGCGCACATCAGGAAGCGAACGGGCCATGATCGTAGACAACGCATAACTCAGATAGCGCTCGCTGAGCGCGTCCTTGAACGCTTCCTGGCGTATCCCGCCACCGATAACCGTCATTTCAGAAACTCCAGTGAACCGAGGCCCCTTGTAGGCCTCGCATCTGATTCACCTCAAGATTCAGTCGGGATAGAATCCGATTTGTTGGCATGGCGTGAAATCAGCACATCGAGGCGTTCTCGCGCAGCGGGCAGCGCCCGACCCAACGGGTCAAAGGCATGACGGGCCAGGAAAAACCCTGTCAGGCGCAGCCCGGCAGAGAAATCCGCATCATCGGCCCCCTCTCCACGCCCATCGGGCCGCAGAAACCGCGGTAAGGTCAGCATTCGCTCGTGATAGGGCTGCCCCGCGACCTGCGAGACCGCGCGCCCGGTCCGGGGGCTCACATAGATCAGGTTGTCCACGTCCCCCGTGGCCGCGCAGGACGTCAGATCGAGGCCAAAGCCCATCTCCTGCAACAATCCCAGCTCCCATTGGATATAAACCGCCGGCCAGATATCCGGCTCACCATCCGAAAGCATGTCCAGCAACGCGCAGGTCGCGGCAAACAGGCCAGGATGGGGTTCGCGCTCCGGGATGACGATTTCCGTGATAGCGCAGGCCGCTGACAATGCCGCCAGACGTGCCGGATCATCCATACATTGTGATGAATAGTGGCGCCTTGTCTCGATCGTGAAATTTCCGAGATGTTCGCTCAAACGTGCGCGCCAGGCCGCATCGACAAGATTGCCCGGCTCGACCATACCGCGTTTGCTGCGCGAGCTGCCCCCATGCATCAGACCCGCATGCCGGCCATGCTCACGGGTCAGCAACTGCACCACCGCAGCCCCTTCGCCATGGGCGCGCGCCGCCAACACGATACCTTCGTCACGCCAATCCATGAATTGAGCCGAACTTTCTCCAGCGACTGATCATCAATATCCGGGTTCACGTCACATCATCGACGTCTGCAAAATCGAACCCATGCGCACAAGACTGCCCGGAAAGAGCAGATCGTACAAATCCGAAGATCATGCGTCGAAACGCAGACCCCATTCCCGGAAATGACCCGGGTCGTCCGCCCATTTCTCGCGCACTTTGACCCGCACAAACAAATGCACCTTTCGGTCGAGTAGTTCGGAGAGTTCGTCCTGGGCCTCGGCGCGGATACGACGGATCATTTGCCCACCCTTGCCGACAACGATGCCCTTGTGGGAATCCCGCGCCACGGTGATGGCCTGTTCGATCCGCACTTCCCCATTGTTGAAATCTTCCCAGCTCTCGGTTCCCACGGCCAGCGCATAGGGGAGCTCCTGATGCAGATACAGATAGGCCTTTTCGCGGGTGATTTCCGCAGCCAGCAATCGCTGGGGCAAATCTGAAATTTCGTCCTCGGGAAACAACCAGGGTCCTTCGGGCATCAGCGTGCGCAGCTTGGCCTCCAGATCGGTCACCCCGCCGCCCTTCAGGGCGGAGACCATGAACGTGGCACTAAAATCGGCCATCCCGTTCAGTTTTTCCGACAAGCCGAGCAAATCTTCACGGCGCACCGCATCAACCTTGTTCAGCACCAGCGAAGCTGTAGATTTCCGTTTGTTGAGGCCCTCGATAATCCGTTGCGTATCCTTATCGACGCCACGCTGGGCATCAACCAACAGGATGATCGCATCCGCATCCGCCGCGCCACCCCAAGCGGCATCGACCATCGCGCGATCCAGACGTCGTTTCGGGACAAATATGCCCGGCGTGTCGACATAGATAATCTGGGTGTTCGCATACAGGGACACACCTCGAACCCGGATCCGCGTCGTCTGCACCTTGGGCGAAACGATCGAGACCTTCGCGCCAACCATGCGGTTTACCAGCGTCGACTTGCCCGCGTTAGGCGCCCCGAGCACGGAGACCACACCGCAATAGGTTTGATCGTCAGGCATCCTGCTTTACTCCCAATCGGGCAATCATGATCGCGGCCGCATTCTGTTCGGCGCTGCGTTTGCTAGTACCGGAAGCTCCAACGGCCTCCAGACCGTCAATCTGAACCTCGACGGTGAATTCAGGTTTGTGGTCAGGACCGGTCCGGGCAACGTCGGCATAATGCGGCAAACCACGCCCCTCGGCCTGGGACCATTCCTGCAACGCTGTCTTGGCGTCCCGCGGGGGGCGCGATTCCTGTTCGATCAACGGTTCCCACGCTCCGCGAATGAACCTGTCCACGGTCTCCATACCACCATCCAGATACAATGCGGCAATCAACGCTTCGGTTATGTCCGCGATGATACTGTCGTTCAAAACCCCGGGAGCCGCCAGGGCGTGCCCGGCGATGCCAATATCCGTGCCGATTTGCGTCAATGTTTCAGCCTGGACCAGGGCCGCAAAACGGCGTCCGATTTCGCCTTCATTTTCGGCGGGGAAACGTTCCAGCAGCAACTGCGAGATCACCAGACCCAGGACCCGGTCACCGAGAAATTCCAAGCGCTCGTATGATTCCTCACCGGCCAAGCTTGCATGGCTTAGTGCCCGAACAACCAGTTCGGGTTTCGCGAAACGATGCCCGAGCGCCAGACATAGGGCGTCGAGGCCTTCTGCAGCTTCACTCATTCGATTGAATCAAACAGCCGGTTCAGACGTGCAGCCTGTACCCAGCGCCAAGGCTTCAACCAGCCCGCCGTTCCATCCGTCGAGAAGAAGATAATTTCTGCGCGACCCACCAGGTTCTGCGCGGGAACAAAACCCCAACTGCGACTATCATTGCTGTCGTCGCGGTTGTCGCCCATCGCAAAGTAATGACCTGCCGGCACCAAAAATTCGCGCGTGTTATCTGCGCCTCCGCGATCACCAAGCCCTTCGCGCACCGTATAGGTCCGCCCGCCAGGCAAGGTTTCGACATATTGCGGGACACGCCGAACGCTGCCACGGAAATCCCGGGTCACGTGATCTTCGATACGGCGACGGGGAACAATCGTTCCGTTCAGATGTAAACGCCCTTCCGTGACCTGAATACGGTCGCCAGGCACACCGACGAGGCGCTTAATGAAATCATCACGGTTCAGGGGCGGATGACGGAACACCGCGACATCTCCCCGTTCGGCTTCACCGCCAAGAATACGTCCGGAGAAAAAGCCCAGACCAAAGGGCATCGAGTAGCGACTGTAGCCGTAGGAGTATTTCGATACGAAAAGGTAGTCGCCGACCAACAATGTGGGGATCATGGATCCGGACGGAATATTGAACGGCTGGAAAAGAAATGTCCGAACCACGCCCGCGATCAACAGCGCATAGATGATCGTGCGCAGTGTCTCAAAGAAACTGCTGGGTTTTTGGGGTTTTCGGTCTTTCGCCATGTTTTGACCTTTTACTGTCTCTTGCGCCTGCGCAAACGCGGGTTCTAACGACCCGCCGAGCTTTTCGCCAGTCACGAATGATATGTTGTGCCGATCAGGCTTCGGTTCCCTCGGGGATATCCGGAATTGCAGAGATAATCACGATGGCCTGCGCCAATGGCGGCTCATCGGTCATCGAGAGTTCGATCAGCGGTCTCATGCCCGGAGGGGTGATCTCTGCCAGCCGCGCTGCCGCACCGTTGGTCAGCTTCAGGGTCGGTTTACCAGTGGGCAGATTAACCACCCCCATATCACGCCAGAACACGCCTTTGCGGAACCCGGTACCCAGCGCCTTCGAACAAGCTTCTTTCGCGGCATAGCGTTTTGCGTAGCTGTCAGCCCGCTTCGCGCGGCGGTCAGATTTGGTGCGCTCAAGATCGGTAAAACATCGCGCCGTAAATCGTTCGCCAAACCGTTCGAGGGTGCGCTCGATCCGGGTAATATCGATAAGGTCGCTGCCCAGGCCGATGATCATCGGATACATCGGCGGAACCGGCTTGGGCGCATCATTTCCACTCATGCGCTGGCCTCACCCAGGGCTTCGGCCCGCGCCTTATCCATTAGAGAACGCATCCGCTTGATCGAGCTGTCGAGCCCGCCAAAGATTGCCTCGCCGATCAGAAAATGTCCGATATTGAGCTCCTCGATCTCGGGAATGGCTGCGATGGAGCCAACCGTATCGAACGTGATGCCGTGGCCGGCGTGAACCTTTAATCCGATTTCCGCGCCATAGGCTGCCGCATCCACGATCCGTTGCCGGAGCCTTTCGGCTGTTTCGTGCTCTCCATCAATCAGCGCATCGCAATAGGCGCCGACGTGAATTTCCACTGCCGGTGCACCAATCGAACGCGACGCATCAAGTTGCGCCTGATCAGGTTCGATGAACATCGACACAATCGCGCCGCCCCCGCCAAGATCATCCACAAACCGCTTCAGGTGATTATGCCCGGACACCACGTCCAGACCGCCTTCGGTGGTGCGCTCCTCGCGTCGTTCCGGGACGATGCAAACCGCGTGCGGGGCATGGCGCAAGGCGATGTCGAGCATTTCGTCTGTGGCCGCCATTTCGAGGGTCAGAGGAATTTCGATCGCCTCGAGTAATCGGATCAGATCATCGTCGGAAATATGCCGACGATCTTCACGCAGATGGGCCACGATGCTGTCGGCACCTGCAGCAGCAGCCGCACATGCAGCCCGCACCGGGTCGGGTAATCCACCACCACGGGCGTTACGGATAGTCGCGACGTGATCAACGTTAACACCAAGGCGTAATTCAGAAGCCATTGAAGAATCTCGAAGTTTCAGGATATCGCTCCAAAATCGGGCTTCGGGCGGCGAAGGTCAAGCTACCGGCCACTAGCTGCGTGCCCGTTCCACGGTGCTGATAGAGCTGTGGCCGCGCAGGGTGGTCACGATGGAATTCAAATGTTTGGCGTCATCAACCTCGATATCCACGACCATGTCGAAGAAATCGGCGGTTCGGTTGGTGAATTTGAGGTTTGATATATTGCCCCGCGCACCGGCAATCGTGGCAGCCATTTCGGCCAGACTACCCGGGGCGTTCAGCAAGGTCACGTTGAGCCGGCTGACCAGCGCCCCGCCGCCCACATCGGAATCAGGATCCCACGAAACATCGACCCAGCGCTCGGGACTGTCCGCAAACGCCTCCAGAGTCATGCAATCGATCGTGTGGATCGTCGCCCCCTTACCGGTGGTCATAACCCCCACGATGCGGTCACCGGGCAGCGGATAGCAGCATTTTGCCATGTGCACCGCGATCCCTGGTGTCAGACCGCTGATCGGCACCGCGTGCTCACCATTTTCACTCACCGGGTGTTTGCGCGGACGCAGAGAGAACAACGATCCCCCGCTTTTCTTGGTGGCACCGTCGGCAATCTTGTTCGGGAAAACGGCCCGCGCCACGTCGCGGCCGGTATAGACGCCCTGTCCGATCATCGCGAACAGATCATCAGCGGTATCTGCGTGAAATTCCCGCAGCGCAGAATCGAGGGAATTGTCATCGAGTTTTTCGTCAACACGGCCAAACGCCTTGCCGACAATGCCACGACCGAGGTCGACATATTGTCGGTTTTCCAACTCGCGCAGCACCCGCCGGATACGCGCACGTGCTTTGCCCGTGACCACGATTTTTTCCCAGTCCGGTGACGGTGTCTGGTTTTGTGAAATCAGAATCTCGACCTGGTCACCATTGTTCAACGCTGTGCGCAGGGGCATGTTGCGCCCGTTAATCATGGCGCCCACACATTTGTCACCGATATCGGTGTGCACCGCATAGGCGAAATCGATCAGCGTTGCGCCGGTTGGCAGGGAGTACACTTCCCCCTTCGGCGAAAAACAGAACACCTGATCAGAAAACATTTCGAGACGTGTATGGGCCAGAAAATCTTCCGGCGCCGAGGCGTTCTCAAGAATTTCCAGCAATTCCTGCAACCAGCGATATTGACGACTTTCTTCCTTTACGGCGGTCGATGCAGGGCCCGAACCGGTATCTTTGTAGACCCAATGCGCCGCAACACCGCGTTCGGCCTCGTCGTGTATTTCCGGGGTCCGAATCTGGATTTCAATCCGATGTTTGGCCAACCCGATCACGCTGGTGTGGATCGAACGGTAACCGTTCGGTTTAGGGGTCGAGATGTAGTCCTTGAACCGCCCGGGGATAACCTGATAGCGCCCATGCACCACACCCAATGCCTGATAGCACTCCGGGGTCGAAGGCACGACAACACGAAACGCGATGATGTCTGATAGTTGTTCGACAGAGGACTGGGTCCGCTGCATCTTGCGCCAGATCGAATAGGGGGATTTTTCCCGACCGGCGATATCCGCTTCGATCTCCGCCTCGCTAAACACGGTCCGCAATTCAGCCAGTACCGATTCAACGACGCTCTCACCTTCCGTACGCAAAAACGTGAGCCGACGGGTGATCGAATCCCGGGCGTCCGGGTAGAGCTCGCGAAACGCACGATCCTCAAGTTCATCCTTGATGTCGTGCATGCCGATCCGCCCGGCCAATGGCGCGTAGATGTCCATGGTTTCATGGGCGATGCGATGCCGGCGTTCTTCTTTCGGCACGTGGTGGAGGGTCCGCATGTTGTGCAAACGGTCCGCCAGCTTAACGAGCAAAACCCGAATGTCCTGGCTCATGGCCAGCAGCAGCTTACGAAAATTCTCGGCCTGCTTTGCACGGTCCGACTGCAGTTCCAGCTGGGTAAGCTTGGTGACGCCCCCGACCAGGAGCGCGACCTCACTGCCGAATTGCTCAGTGACCTGTTCGCTCGTGGCCTCGGTATCCTCAATCGTGTCGTGCAGCAGCGCAGTGATGATCGACGCGGTATCGAGATGATAATGCGTCAAAATCTCCGCCACTTCGAGCGGATGACTGAAATAGGGGTCCCCCGACGCCCGCTTCTGCGAACTGTGAGCCTCCATCGCGAACTCATAGGCACGGCCCAGCGCCTCCACATCCGCGTTGGGATCGTAGGCTCTGACCTTCTCGACAAGTTCGTTCTGTTCCATCATGAGCACATCATAGCCATGAAACTGTGTGCACGAAAAAGCCCGGGCGCATCCTGTTGTGCCCGGGCGATAATTCGCGGTCGCTAAAACTCGTTTTGCGCGGCAAAAACCGGGCATCACGGGAATAATCGCACTCAGTCGCTCGGGGTCTCGTCGACGGCATCCTCAAAGCGCATCTGCGGCATATCCGAATCTGCACCCTCTTCGCCATCAGCAACCGGCATCTCTTGCTGAACGCCGGGAATGTTGCTTTCGGATTCGAGCAGCTCGATAACTTCGTCTTCTTCGGGAAGGTCGAACTCTACATGCTTCTGCTGGCCCGCAATCAGCGATTCCTGCAGACCTGCGATCTCCACAGTCTCGTCGGCAATCTCGCGCAGCGCAATGACGGGATTCTTGTCATTGTCGCGTTCCACGGTGATGGGCGCACCGGCCGCAATTTCGCGGGCGCGCTGACCGGCGACCATCACCAGATCAAAGCGGTTGGGGATACGTTCGATGCAGTCTTCAACTGTAACGCGAGCCATTCAAGGATCTCCGGCATAATTTCGAATTTGGCAGGTATATAGGCGCAAAATCGCGGTTTGCCAACCATTTACCGGTGATTATCGACCATTATGAGACGGGTCGAATATTCAGCAATTGTACTCCTGCGAGGTCGGCCGCACCCGCGACCAGTTCGTCGAGCCCGGTTCCTGTCTTTGGATGGTGCCAATCCGGCGCAATATCACGCAGGGGAACCAGTACAAAGGCCCGTTCGGCCATGCGTGGATGGGGCAAAACCGGCCAATCATTCGATATCAGGCCTTCGTAGTCGAGCAGGTCGATATCGAGCACCCGTGCTGCGTTACGTGCCGTACGCACGCGCCCGAAGGCTTCCTCGATACCGTGCAGCACCGTCAACAGCAGTCCCGCTGCCTGATCGGTTTCCAGCGCGGCCACGATGTTCACAAACCGCGGTTGGTCTGACACGGGGACGGGCGCCGTGGAATACCAGCGCGACGTCGCCACAACTTTGATGTCCGCCGCCCCGATAGCTTCAAGAGCCGCGGTGATGGTCGCTGTGGGATCACCGTGTTCCGGGCTTGAAAGATTGGCACCCAATCCGATCAGGATCATTTCTTCCTCGAATGTGACGCCGCAACGCGACAATTTTCGGGTGCTGGACAGGGTCTATAGGGCGAGTTATCTACTCTCGCCATTGACGACAACCGTGGAATTCATGGGACTTTTGAAACTATGAGCCTCGTTTTCCTGGCCACAAGAATATTTTAGACGTGGATTAAGGATCGTGCTGACGGCCCAAAGCAACGCAACGGCCCGTCGGGACAATGACAACGACCTCGAAGAGGCCGAGTTTTACGATGAAGACGACGATTTTGTCGATAACAACTCAGCACAGGTTGGGAGCTGACATTCCTTGAATACGCACACCCCCACCGCCCCGGCGCATGACTGCCCGCTCTGTCCCCGGTTGGTTGAATTCCGAAATCAGAATACCGCGAAATTTCCGGACTTCCACAATGGCCCCGTCCCGAGTTTCGGCAGCGCCAATGCACGCCTGCTGATCGTCGGACTGGCCCCGGGACTGAAGGGAGCCAATCGCACCGCGCGACCCTTTACCGGCGATTACGCCGGGGATTTGCTTTATCCGACGCTGAAAAAGTTCGGGTTTTCGAGCGGCACCTATACGTCTTCGCCGGATGACGGGGTCGAGCTCATCGACTGCCGGATTACCAACGCCGTGCGCTGCGTGCCGCCCCAGAACAAGCCCGTGGGAGCCGAGGTGGTTGCGTGCCGCCCGTTCTTTAATTCCGAACTCACAGCCATGCCCAATCTGCAGGTCGTACTGGCGCTCGGGGGATTGGCCCACAAAGCGACCCTGGCAACGCTGGGCTACACCCAGTCTGCGTTCAAGTTTGGCCATGCGGCCATGCACGGTATCGAACGCGGTGATCGCGGGCTCCTGCTCGCCAACAGCTATCATTGCTCCCGCTACAACACGAATACCGGTCGGTTGACGACCGAGATGTTCGAAGATGTTTTTACGATTGTGCGCGAGCACCTCGACCAGCTTGATTGACCGCAGGCATCCCAGTTTCTAGTTTCGTTTGAATTGCAACGAAACGCAGGCGACCCCATGAACAAGGCCCGATCCGATTCTGCGCCGGCCGCCGACCATCTCGAGTTGGAACGCTTTTTACCCTACCGTCTTTCGGTTCTGACCAACCGGATCAGCAATGCCCTCGCCCGCGACTATGCCGAGAGGTTTACCCTTAGCGTGGCCGACTGGCGGGTGATGGCTGTGCTGGGTCGCTTTGGCGCGGACACGGCAACAGCCGTCTGCCGCCACACTGCCATGGACAAAGTCACTGTCAGCCGAGCCACTGCACGATTGCTAAAACGCGAATTTCTCCTGCGCAAAACCGACCCGCAGGACCGGCGGCGGACGATATTTAGCCTCTCCCCCCCGGGACAGGACATTCATGATCAGATCGTCCCGATTGCCCTCGCCCATGAAGCTGAGTTGCTCGCCGGGCTGAGCGCGGATGAAATCGCGTCACTCGATCATTTACTCGCCAAGCTGACGGATCAGCAAACCCCGGACTAGTTCAGACGAAATACTCGTCCAGTGGGGCAAACCCGTTAAAACCTACCGAGGCATAGGTCGTGGTGTAAGCACCAGTATTGCGGAACGTCACCTGATCCCCCGCGCTCAGACCAACCGGCACATCATAGGTATCCTCTTCATAGAGGACGTCGTGACTGTCGCAAGTCGGCCCTGCGATCACCGCAGGCATTGTTTCAAGCGACGCGCCGGAAAATTCCATTTCGTACTGGATCGCCTCGCCTTCGGTTTCCGCCAAACCACCGTAACGCCCGACATCCAGATAAACCCAATGCTGGCGCCCGCCATAGACACGCTCGGTGACGAGAACCACTTCGCTTCGGATCTTTCCGGCGGTGCCGACAATCGCGCGTCCCGGCTCGATCAGAATTCGGGGCAGCGTGTCGCCAAACAGTTCCGAGAGTGCGCGTTCAATCGCGGTGAAAACAGGCGCCAGATCGGTAGTCTCGGAATCATTGCGATAAGGTACCGGCAGGCCTCCCCCAAGATTAACCAGCTCCAGCGTGATCCCCGCTTCCGCGAGGCGCTCGAACAAGGTGACGCAGCGGCCAATGCCTTCACGCCAGCGCTCCGGTTCGGTCTGCTGGCTGCCGACATGGAAGGACAAACCAGCGGGCACCAGCCATGCATCCCTTGCCGCAATCAACAGCGGCACCGCTTCGTCGGGCGCACAGCCGAACTTGCGTGACAACGGCCAGCGGGCACCATCATTGGCCACGACGATGCGGCAGAACACTTTGGCCCCGGGCGCCGCCGAAGCGAGCTTCTCGAGCTCAGCAGCACTGTCGAAGGCAAACAGATCAATGCCCAGCGCCGCCGCCGCGGCGATGTCGGTGGTCTTTTTGACAGTATTGCCGAACGATATCCGTTCAGCCGGAACCCCGGCCGCCAGGCAGTCCTTGATTTCCGTGATGCTCGCCGCATCGAAGGAGCTGCCCTCCTGCGCCAGGCATTCAAGGATGGGTGCCGCGGGATTTGCCTTCACGGCGTAGTAAATTTCTGCCCACGGTGCCCGCCCGGACATCTCCCGATAATTCTGGACGACTTGTTCGAGGTCGATCACAGCACAAGGCGTCGCCGGCTGGGTCTGGTCGAGAAACGCATCAATCTTGTCTGTCATGGTGGATCGCCTGAGACGCGGGAGGTGGCGCGTTATAGTCGAATATGCGCGGGAAGGAAGCGCTTTTTTCGGCGAACGACGCAACAGAGCCCATCAAGTTGGCGTCCCAAGATTGCCCTGAATCACCGGGCCGTGGTAACCGGCTGATACCATCCACATATTGGAAGCAGAGCCGTGGCGACGCAACGATCGATCTGGGTTTTGAACGGCCCCAACCTCAACCTGCTCGGCGAGCGGGAACCGGGCATCTATGGCGGAGAATCTCTCGCGGATATCGAGCAGCGCTGCCGTGACGCCGCCGCGCAATCGGATATTGCTCTCGAATTCCGGCAAACCAACCACGAGGGCGAGCTGGTGGGCTGGATCCAGGAAGCGCGGGGCGCGGCGACGGGGCTCGCGATCAACGCCGGGGCCTACACACACACTTCCGTGGCGGTTCATGACGCGCTGCGTCTGCTAGACATCCCGATCGTCGAGGTCCACCTGTCGAATATCTTCGCGCGCGAGGAATTCCGTCATAAGTCCTATATCAGTGCAGCAGCGACCGGTGTTGTATGCGGGTTCGGCCCGATGAGCTACGTCCTGGCCATCGATGCCCTCGCTGCCCGCATGGATTTGTAACATCTACCATGAGTGACCCGTTTGATATCGATGCAGACCTGGTCCGCAAGCTTGCCGATTTGCTCGGCGAGACCGGTCTGGGCGAAATTGAGTTTGAAGATGGCGGCAAACGCATCCGCGTGGCGATGCCTGGTGCTGGTCCCATTGCCGCCACCGCTGCTGCCCCAACAGCCGCTGCCGCACCGGAAGCCACCGCCGCGGCACCCGCCGATGACAGCACCCATCCCGGCACACTCAACTCCCCCATGGTGGGCACAGTCTATCTGGCCCAGACCCCTGGAGACCCACCTCTGGTCAATGTCGGAGATAGCGTGAAGGAAGGCCAAACGGTCCTGCTGATCGAGGCCATGAAGACCTTCAACGAGGTCAAATCCCCCCGCGCGGGCACCGTGTCCCGGATCGCGATCACGAACGGGCAGCCGGTCGAATACGACGAGCTGCTCCTCATCGTCGAATAACCGGCCGGATCACCAGCGGCATGCTCAACAAAGTCCTGATCGCGAACCGTGGCGAAATCGCGCTGCGCATCATCCGCGCCTGTAAGGAAATGGGTATTTCGACTGTGGCGGTACACTCGACCGCAGATGCCCGGGCGATGCATGTGCGCCTCGCCGATGAAAGCGTGTGTATCGGCCCGCCCAAAGCCAGCGACAGTTATCTCAACATTCCGGCCATCCTGTCGGCTGCCACCCTCACCGGCGCCGATGGGATCCATCCCGGTTACGGCTTCCTGTCAGAGAATGCCAATTTCGCGCGCATCGTCGAAGAACATGGCATCGCGTTTATAGGCCCGACCGCCGAAACAATCGCCACGATGGGTGACAAGGTTGCAGCCAAGGCTGCGATGATCGCCGCGGGCGTGCCCGTCGTCCCCGGCTCCCCCGGCGCAGTAGAAACCGAATCTGAGGCCACCCGCATCGCCGGTGAGATCGGGTACCCGGTCATCATCAAGGCCGCTTCCGGCGGCGGTGGGCGGGGTATGAAAGTGGTCGAAAGCCCGGAAGGCGTCTCGAGCGCCTTCAAGATGGCGCGTACCGAAGCGGCAGCAAATTTCGGTGATGACACCGTCTATATCGAAAAATACCTCTCCCGCCCGCGCCATGTGGAAGTCCAGGTGATCGGCGATGGCCAGGGCAACGCCGTGCATCTTTACGAGCGTGACTGTTCCCTGCAACGGAATCATCAGAAGGTGCTCGAAGAAGCCCCCTGCCCAGTATTGGATTCGGAAACCCGCGCGCGCATCGGGCGTACCTGCGCCGAAGCCACCGCGAGGATGAACTATCGCAGCGCGGGCACGTTCGAGTTTCTCTACGAGTACGGTGAATTCTTCTTCATCGAAATGAACACCCGCGTCCAGGTCGAACACCCGATCACCGAGATGATCTGCAATTTCGACATTGTCGCCGAAATGCTCCACATCGCGGCAGGGGAGCCACTGTCGATCAGCCAGGATGACGTGGTCCTGGACGGCCATGCAATCGAATGCCGGATCAACGCCGAGGACCCGGTTACGTTTGCTCCATCCCCCGGTCGAATCGACGAATATCACGCCCCGGGCGGGCTCGGCGTGCGGGTCGATTCCGCGCTTTATGCCGGCTACAGCATCCCACCGCACTACGACAGTTTGATCGCCAAGCTGATCGTGCACGGACGCGATCGTCCCGAAGCGATCATGCGGCTGCGGCGCACGCTTGATGAAATGGCGATAAGTGGCATTTCGACCACGATCCCACTGCACCAACGTCTGGTCGACGATCCCTCCTTTGGGGCCGCCGATTATGATATTCATTGGCTTGAACGTTTCGTCGAAACTTCGTAGCGATCAATCCATGGCGGGTTTGACCCCACAATTGCTTCTTGGTGCTTATGCCAGCGGGATTTTCCCGATGGCCGAGGGCCGTCACGACCCGGACCTCTACTGGATAGATCCGGATTCACGCGGAATCATTCCGCTTGACGCCTTTCATGTACCCCGACGGCTGCGCAAAACCCTGCGCACCAATCCGTTTGAAATTCGCTGCAACAGCGACTTTCTGTCCACAGTGCGCGGCTGCGCAGAACCTCAAAACGACCGTCCGGAAACCTGGATCAACGACGAAATCGAACGGCTCTACGAAGCTCTGTTCGAGATGGGTTTTGCGCATTCCGTCGAGTGCTGGAACGACGGGGAACTAATCGGTGGATTGTACGGCGTGTCTCTCGGCGGTGCTTTCTTTGGGGAGAGCATGTTTTCGCGCGCGCGCGATGCGAGCAAGATCGCGCTTTGTCATCTGGCGGCGCGCCTGCGCAAAAGCGGCTACGTGCTGCTCGACAGCCAGTTCGCAACCGACCATCTTCGCCAGTTTGGCACCGTCGAAATCGACCGGGCCGACTACAAGCAGCGCCTGGCAGAAGCCCTAAAAGTGAATGCGGATTTTCAGCCTGAAATTTCGGGTGCCGAACTCGACGCCTTCATACAATCGACCACCCAAACGTCATAAACCGGATGTTCGAGTGCCGAGACGGCCGGGCTTGAAGAAAACATCCAGCCGACAAACAAATCCTGCGTTGATGTGCTCTCAAGGTTTTCCCGAATTTCCAGAAACGCCGTGCTTTCTGGCACTTCAGTCGGCGGCGCCTTGTGGCAGGCCCGCACCTGGATGGACAAGGATCCAAAAACCACACGGGTTTCAAACGGAACCTCGAATGTCGAAATCCGCGCCGTCACCTTGTCGAGGCCCTGCAACACGGCGCCCTGGGTCGCAATCTTCGTGGAATTGCTGTCCGTGCCCGACGATTGTGCCACCGCATAAGGCGCGGCCAGTAGGCCAGCCATCAGCACTATGGCCGGATGAAGCATGAGACGGGACATCTGGGTTCAGACCAACAGATCAGTTTGCATCAGTGGCCAGGAAGATGATCTCGGACACCGTATCCTCGAGTGCCTGAAAGTCGCGGGTTTGCACAATGTCCTGACCGGCGGTCAGGACGTCTTCGGAGAGACCGGGGAACAAGCGCAGATATTTACCGCCCAACAAACCTTCAGCCGTCACCCCGGCTTCGGTGTCGACGGGAAGGCGCAAGTCTTCACGCACTGTGAAAGTCACCACCGCCTCGAAACTCTCATTGTCGAGGGTGCGCTCCACAACCGTTCCAACTTTCACACCGGAAATTCGCACATCACTGCCGCGCTCCAGCCCACCGACTTTCAGGAACCGCGCGTTCAATATGTAACCATCAGATCCCTGGATATCGACGGTCCGGGCGCCAAACATAACAAACCCGACTGCAACCAGCAGCACCACCGCACCAAGGATCGTTTCCAAAGCACCACGATTCATTGTCTACCCTCCTTTTCGCGCGCGCTCCGTTTTGCGTGCGCCTGGGATATGATCAAACTCAAAAGGTCATCGAGAACAAGCGCATCTTCGGTAAACGAAATCGCACCCCCGTCTTCGATCATCTCTTCGCCCCCGCCGATATCAACCTGGATCAGTTTACCGCCGAAAATACCGTCCGTGACGATCGACGCGGTCGCATCGCTGTCGAGTTCGACGTCGGTATTAATTCGCATGGTGGCTTGCACCCGAAACCCGCCGATGAGCTCCAGCGCTGTGACTTCGCCCACGGTCACACCCGCAGCCTGGACCGGGCTGCCTATATTCAATCCATCGGTCCGGCCAAACGCGGCGTGAACCTCGTAGGTGGACGTTCGTGAGAAGAGGTTTGGCCCGAAGACAAGCACCAACAACACGACCATCGCGGCGGTGACACCAAGTCCGACAACGACGTCTCGAATCTCACGATGCGTGGATGTGTTCATGACCTTTGGCTCACAATCACCCGCTCCACAAACGATAGGTTCGCCACGCGATTATTGCGGGGTCCAGGGTTCGTAGTCACCGGTGCCACGTTTGCGCTCACCATCGCGCAGGACGCTTCCGGGTGGTCGGTACGCGGCGCGGGTCCCGGTCAGATTGGGCACATGGTCCTGCTGCCATTCATGACGCTCGGCCTCATCGAGGGGTTGATCGCTCGTGTGATGCAGCCAGGCGTGCCACTCCGGCGGCACTTTGCTGGCTTCTGGGCGGCCCTTGTAGACCACCCAACGGCGCTCACGTTTGTGATGGTTGAGCTTGCGGCCGCGATAATAGCGATTGTTGAACTGATCGGTTCCGACCAATTCTCCCGACACCATTGTCTTGAGCAACGTTCCGATTGTCGCCATGTCGCCTGCAAGTCCCTGTTCACATTACGAATTGGCCGAACTATCGCACCGCATCACGCGTCTGGTCCAGCTTCAAGATGAGAATTCCCGATTTCCCGAAAAACCCAAACCAACCACCTCATCTAGCGAATAATTGGCCCCCAACTCAAAATGTAGTTGCGACGCGAATATCTTGTGGTTTAGCCTCCAAAGTTGTCGATATTTAGTGTTTTTCGTGTCCGTTTTTGATTCAGGCACAGTCTCGACGGGGGTTGCGAGGATTTTTTCGGCGAGTACGACCGCAACCGCCCTGGCTCATTTTGTATTTGGCGCAGACTGAACGCGCCGGTTTTGGGGGAAGATAATGCGGATCGATCGCCGCTTTACCGTTGAAGGTACCAGTCCATACGCGGACATAGAGTTTCGAACCACGTCGAGTGAAATCCGGAATCCGGACGGCTCCGTGGTGTTTGCAGCAGCCGACATCGACGTTCCGGCTGACTGGACTCAGGTCGCGTGCGATATTCTGGCGCAGAAATATTTTCGCAAGGCCGGCGTGCCGGCGCGGCTTAAGCCCGTCCGCGAGGATGACGTTCCGAAGTTCCTCTGGCGCCAGCAAGCCGACGACACCAAGCTCAAGAAGCTTTCCAAGGAAAAACGCTCCAGTGGTGAAACCGACGCCCGTCAGGTGTTCGATCGTCTCGCTGGCACGTGGGCCTATTGGGGTTGGAAGGGTGGCTATTTCGATTCAGCCGAGGATGCCAGCGCCTATTTCGACGAGATGCGCTACATGCTCGCCAGCCAGATGGCCGCGCCGAACAGCCCACAATGGTTTAACACCGGCCTCCACTGGGCCTACGGGATCGATGGTCCCGGTCAGGGGCATCACTATGTCGATTACCAGACCGGCAAACTGACCAGTTCAAAGAGTGCCTATGAGCACCCGCAGCCCCATGCGTGTTTCATCCAGTCGGTTGCTGATGATCTCGTGGGCGATGGTGGGATCATGGACCTCTGGGTCCGCGAAGCACGCCTGTTTAAATATGGGTCGGGCACTGGTTCTAACTTCTCCAAAATCCGCGGCTCCAGCGAAGCCCTGTCGGGTGGTGGTAAGTCCTCGGGCCTAATGAGCTTCCTGAAAATCGGTGATCGTGCCGCGGGGGCCATCAAATCCGGCGGTACCACACGGCGCGCGGCCAAGATGGTCGTCGTCGATATTGATCACCCCGATGTCGAGGAATATATCGACTGGAAAGTGCTCGAAGAGCAGAAGGTCGCCGCACTGGTCACCGGGTCGAAGACCTGCAAGACCCATCTGGCAGCGATTATGGACGCGTGCAACGGACCGGATGCCCCGGAGGGCGATGAACGCTTCGAGCCCGCCGAAAACCCCGCTTTGAAACTCGCGATCCGTGCCGCCCGCAAGGCGATGGTGCCCGACAATTATGCCCAGCGGGTGATCCAATTTGCCAAGCAGGGATTCAGTGAAATGGTCTTCCCGGCCTATGACACGGATTGGGATTCCGAGGCCTATGTCACCGTGGCCGGCCAGAACTCGAACAACTCCGTGCGCGTCACCGATGACTTCCTGAGAGCCGTTGAAACCGGCGGGTCATGGGACCTCAAAAGCCGCACCGATGGCAGCGTTACCAAGACCTTGAGTGCAAACGAGCTTTGGGACAAAGTCTCCTACGCCGCATGGTCGTGCGCCGATCCGGGAATCCAGTACGACACCACGATCAACGACTGGCACACCTGCCCGCAATCGGGACGCATCAATGCTTCGAACCCGTGTTCGGAATACATGTTCCTGGATGACACGGCCTGCAACCTCGCCTCCCTGAACCTGATGACGTTCCGGGATGACGACGGAAGTTTTGCTGTTGATGCCTTCACTCACGCGGTGCGCTTGTGGACGATCACGCTGGAAGTCTCCGTGCTGATGGCGCAGTTCCCCTCAAAGGAAATTGCCCGTCTGAGCTACGAGTTTCGCACGCTCGGTCTTGGCTACGCCAATATCGGCGGACTGCTGATGGCCTCCGGCCTGCCTTATGACAGTGACGAGGGGCGCGCCCTGTGTGCCTCGATCACCGCGCTGATGACCGGGACCTGCTATTCCACATCGGCGGAAATGGCATCAGAGCTGGGGACTTTCCCGGGTTACGGCAAGAACGCTGACGATATGCTGCGGGTTATCCGCAACCATCGCCGGGCGGCCCATGGCGAGGCCGCGGGGTATGAAAACCTGGCGACTTTGCCGGTGCCCCTCGATGTCGCGAACTGCCCCGACATGCCCATTGTCGAAGCCGCAAAAAAGGCCTGGGACACAGCGCTCGAACGCGGTGAAGAACATGGCTACCGCAATGCCCAGACCACCGTCGTGGCCCCGACCGGGACCATCGGCCTGGTCATGGATTGCGATACCACAGGAATCGAGCCAGACTTTGCTCTGGTGAAGTTCAAGAAGCTGGCCGGCGGTGGTTATTTCAAGATCATCAACCGCATGGTGCCTCAGGCACTCCAGAATCTGGGCTACACCCCTAAGCAGATCGACGAGATCGCCCACTACGCGGTGGGCCATGGCTCACTGGCCGACGCTCCGGCTATTAATCATGCGAGCCTGGCCGAAAAGGGCTTTGGCGATGATCAGATCGCAGCCCTCGAAGAAGGCATGGAAACGGCCTTCGACATTCGTTTCGTGTTCAACAAGTGGACCCTCGGGGAATCGTTCTGCACCGAAACACTTAAACTCGACAAAGCCCAGCTCGACAACATGTCCTTCGACCTGTTGAGCGCGATCGGGTTCGACGAGGAGCAGATCGCCGCGACCAATAACCACGCCTGCGGTACCATGACTCTCGAGGGTGCCCCGCATCTCAAGGATGAACACCTTCCGATCTTCGACTGCGCCAATCCGTGCGGAAAAATCGGCAAGCGCTTCCTCTCCGTCGACAGTCACATTCGGATGATGGCGGCGTCTCAGCCCTTCATTTCCGGGGCGATCTCCAAGACGATTAACATGCCCCACAACGCCAATATCAGCGAATGTGCAGACGCCTATATGCTGTCCTGGCGTCTCGGCCTGAAAGCCAACGCGCTCTACCGCGATGGCTCGAAGCTCAGCCAGCCGTTGCAATCGCAGCTGCTCGCCGATGATCGCGATGACGCAGATGACGTCCTGGATGAACTGCTCGAGGCTCCGAACGGCCGCCGGGCGGAAATCGTGGCCGAGCGCATCGTCGAGCGGGTCATCGAGCGTGAAGTCGATCGCCACAAACTGCCTCACCGCCGCAAGGGATACACCCAGAAGGCGATCGTTGGCGGCCACAAGGTCTATATCCGGACCGGCGAGTATGATGACGGTTCCATCGGCGAAGTCTTCCTGGACATGCACAAGGAAGGCGCGGCTTTTCGCTCGCTGATGAACAACTTCGCCATCGCGGTTTCGATCGGCCTGCAATATGGCGTGCCGCTGGAAGAATTCGTGGACGCCTATACGTTCACCCGGTTCGAGCCGTCGGGGCCTGTCGAGGGCAACGAAACGATCAAGATGGCGAGCTCGATCCTGGATTATATCTTCCGTGAGCTGGCGATCAGCTATCTCGGGCGCAACGACCTCGCCCATGTGGAAATTGATGATCTCGAGCCCGATACAATGGGCCGCGGAGAATCCGATGACGGGTTGCCGCCGCTGTCAAAACTGACGGAATCCGTTGTCAGCACGGGCTATGTCCGCCGTAATACCCTGTCGGTAATCGAAGGCGGGCTGCGCGGACTTGAACCGGTGCAAAAGGCTCCCGAAGCCCAGGCAACGAGCGCGGCAACCGGCACGGATGGCATGATCGCGGGAGACGTCACCCCCGCCATCACGCCGATGCCATCGGCTGGGCAACAACAACTCGATCTCGAATATGTGGTTCAGGAAGAGCGCTCCATGCGCATTCGTCAGGCCCGGATGAAGGGCTATGAGGGCGATGCCTGCGGCGAGTGCGGTAACTTCACACTTCTGCGTAACGGTACGTGCATGAAATGCGACACCTGCGGCGGTACCAGTGGGTGTAGTTGAGGAATTCGGGCGGGGCCGGACCTCTATGGTCTGAATGGTCGACCCCGCGTCAGTCCGCTTGACGCCGGGTCAAACTCTCCTCCCTGACCTCCGGGGTGTCCAAAGGTAGGCGCACCCTGTTTTTTTTGATTGCGGTCGCGACTTAACCGGTCGCCCGCAACGCGCTATTCTGTATGGCACCGAAGACGCACCCCACAGGAGAATTGCCACATGGCCGGCACAATCGACGCACGCCTTTCCGAACTCGGCATAGAATTGCCCGCCGCCAACGCCCCGGCAGGCAACTATGTACCGTTTGTCCGCACGGGAAATCTGCTGTTTGTGTCCGGGCAAATCCCGATGGTCGACGGCAAGCCGGGTTTCATCGGTCATCTCGGCGCTGAATTCGATGTGGAGGACGGCGCGGCTGCCGCGCGCATTTGTGCCCTGTCGGTGATCGCCCAGGCCAAGGTCGGCCTCGACGGAGATCTCGACCGCATCACACGGGTCGTGAAACTGACCGGGTTTGTGGCCGCAACGCCTGATTTCAAAGCCCATCCGACCGTCGTAAATGGTGCCTCCGACCTGATGGCCGAAGTCTTCGGAGCGGCCGGCGCCCATGCTCGCGCCGCAGTTGGTATGTCATCCCTGCCCGCCGGTGTCGCGGTTGAGGTCGAAGCGATATTCGAAGTCGCCTGACCTGAAACAGGAAACGGCATGAGCTCGCACCACTCCCATTCCCACGGTCCTTCGCCTGCAGACATCCCCGGCGGTGACAAGCGGCTGGCCTTCGCAATCGCGGTCAATGTGCTGCTCACGGTGGCCCAGGTCATCGGCGGGGTGTTCTCGGGCAGCCTCGCGCTGATCGCGGATGCGATTCACAACCTCTCGGATGCTGCGGCCCTCGCTATCGCCCTGATCGCCCGCAAGATCGCGCGACAACCCGCTGACGCCAACCACACTTATGGCCATGGTCGAGCCGAAATGATCGGCGCAGTCTTCAACCTGGCCTGGCTGATTTTCATTGGCCTGTTCCTGATCGTCGAGGCGGCGAACCGGCTGTTGGACCCCCAGCCTGTGGAAGGCTGGACCGTCGTCATCATCGCCGGCATTGCCCTGATCGTGGATATCGCCACGGTGATGCTGACCTACTCGATGTCGAAGCAGTCCATGAATATCCGTGCGGCCTTCATTCACAACCTTTCCGACGCCCTGGCCTCGGTCGGTGTGATCATCGGCGGCACGCTGATCATTCTCTATGAATGGCTGTTCGTAGACGCGATCGTCACGATGGTGATCTCGATCTACATTCTCGCCCATGCGGGTATCGAGATCCCCAAGGCGATCCACATCCTGATGCAGGGTGTGCCTCAGGATACCGACGTCACCGAGGTTACAACCGGCCTCCAGCAGGTCGACGGAGTGCGCAATGTGCACCACGTCCATATCTGGCATATCGACGAGCACCGGCTTTCCCTCGAAGCCCATGTGGTCATCGACCGGGTCGATATGGACCAGCTCGAAGACATCAAGGGTGCCATCAAGGCCCGGCTTTCCACCGATTTCGAAATCGGCCATTCGACCCTGGAATTCGAATTCCCCGATAAGGGTGACGCACCGCTTGGTGCCGACGCACCCGCGCACTAGACTGTGCCCATGCCTGACGGTGACACAGCACTTTCCGCGCGGATCGTCGAAAACATCGCCGATATTTCCGCCGATACCTGGGGGAAACTCGGGGGTGACGACAATCCGTTCGTCAGCCATCAATTTCTCCATGCGCTGGAAGAAACCGGCTGCGCGACCAATGAAGCGGGTTGGCTGCCCCAGCACATCGTGGTCGAGGAAAGCGACGGCACTATCGTTGCTGCCGCTCCGATGTATCTCAAGAGCCACTCTCAGGGTGAATACGTTTTCGATCACGGCTGGGCCCATGCTTGGGAGCGTGCCGGCGGGCGCTATTACCCCAAGATGCAGGTCGCCGCACCGTTTTCACCCGTATCCGGCCCGCGCCTGCTGGCGGGCCATGGTCCAGATTCAGACGATGCTCGACTGACCTTGTTGCGCGCCATGGAAACCGTGTGCCGGAAGCTGGAAGTCTCCTCGGTCCATGTCACCTTCTGCACCAAGAGGGAGCATGATCTGATGGGGGTCGCTGACTGGATTCAGCGGGTCGGCCGCCAGTTCCACTGGCATAATCGAGGCTACGAAACCTTCGATGATTTTCTCGGCGCCCTGACCAGCCGCAAGCGCAAGATGATCCGCAAGGAACGCCGCCAGGTCGCTGATCAGGGGATCCGCGTCCAGGCGCTGTCCGGCGATGATATCCGACCTGAACACTGGGACGCGTTTTACCAGTTCTACGTGGACACCTATGACCGCAAATGGGGTTATCCCTATCTGACCCGCGAATTTTTCGAGGCCGCCCAGGTGCGGATGGGCCAGAAAATCGTGTTAGTGATGGCCGATATGGACGGCTTACCGGTCGCCGGCGCCCTGAACATGCGTGGAACAGATGCCCTCTACGGGCGCAACTGGGGCTGTCGGGGGGATTTCAAATTCCTGCATTTCGAGGCCTGCTACTATAAGGCCATCGAATACGCGATCGACAACGGCCTCTCCACCGTCGAAGCCGGTACCCAGGGACCGCACAAAATCCAGCGCGGCTAT
>MEHZ011312003.1_pt1 | contig 72086 bp, 59 predicted proteins | sample 897221 | NCBI WGS metagenome assembly MEHZ01 (sample SAMN05514161, study PRJNA337945) | marine metagenome | isolation source: marine surface water | place: Arctic Ocean | collected 2007-12-13 | reverse complement strand
TCGGAAGAGCGGCGGGGTGGGCCCGGGGGGGGTATTCAACCGGGGGGCGCTTTTCCGCCAGCGGTTGTTGGGGGAGCCGTTTTGGGATGAAGAGAAGGGCCGGGTGATGGTGCGACAGCGCACGCGATTGTATGGTCTCGAGATCGAAGCGCGCGCCGTCAGTTATGGTAAGATCCAACCGGAGGAGGCGACGGACATATTTATCCGCGAAGCTTTGGTGAATGATACCATCAAATGGCCGTTTGATTTCCTTACTCACAATCGTGAGGTGCGGACGCGCGTGGAAAACCAACTCACCCGCACTCGGGACCGTGGAGTGATGAATCTGGATCAAGCGGTGTGGCACTTCTACAGCACTCATCTCACCGATGCGGGGCATGTGGTCTCAGCGGTGGGTGAGTTGATTGCATTGGTGAAAGAGCGGTGTCCGCATGAGCCGACATTTTTGCAGTTCGAGCCCGATGATTTGCGGCCAGTCGAAGACGCCGCCGTCGATGCGTCGGCGTTTCCCGAGTCGATCCCGTTGGCGACGATGGTATTGCCGCTTAACTATCTCTACAAACCGGGTGATGCGAATGATGGGGTCACGCTTGAGGTCGATGTTGCGCAAGCCGAGGAGCTGACGGCCGGGGAACTCGATTGGGCGGTTCCGGGTCATCTGGAAGCCAAAATCGAGCACTATCTTCGAGCGTTACCCAAAGAGTTGCGTCGTGCGGTGATGCCTTTGGCGGCCACGGCCCGGGGACTCGTGCCCGAGTTGCGAGCAATGGATCGTGCAGCAACCGAGCGCGTGGCAATCGCCGAGTCGTTGGCCTTGCGTTTGGGCGAGCGTTTTGGATTGCGAATCAGTCCCGCGATTTGGGACGAACGACCGGTATCGGAACACCTGCAAGTCAGAGTAAGAGTCACGGATGATGCCGATGAAGAGATCGTAGCTTCTCGATCGCTCACCGAGATTCAGGCAAAGGTGGCTGAGCACCAGCGTCATGCCAGTAAGACCATCGATCGGAATGCGCCGAAGCTTTGGCGTAAGGCCAAGGAGGAATGGGAAACCGAAGCGTTGGAGGATTGGCCTCAGCGAGATTTACCTACTGAAATTGTCATTGGGGAACACGGTGGCATGGCCATCAAAGCCTATCCCGGATTCGCCGCGACGCGGGAGGGCGTGGTCTTGCGACTGTATCGATCGTTTGAAGAAGTCACCACCACGGGTCTCCGCGGTTTGCGTGCGATGCTTGCGCATGGGATACGCCGCGACTTGGGGTGGATGGAAAAGGACCTGAAAGCCCTCAAATCAGTTGGTCCATTGGCGAGTTCCTTTTATGGGATCGAAGATCTCAAGGTCGACGCGGTAAAGATGCTGACCACCTGGCTCACCAATCCGGTGCGCGTTCCGGAACGGGCGGGCGAACGGACCGAAATACAATTTCAAGCGGCGGTGAAGCAGGCTCAGGAAGAATCGCGCAAAGCGGTCCCGGCGTTGGTGGATCGTCTGCAAGTGATCTTAGAGTTGCGGTTGAAGTTGGTGCTGCACCAGACCCCATATTCAGGGCTTAAGGACGACGTGGATCGGATGGTTGGACCGCGCTTCTTGGCCGATACTCCCTTTGCTCAATTGGCCCATTTTGAACGTTATCTGCGGGCGAGATTGATCCGGGCGGATCGATGGAAACAGCAGCTCAAAAAGGAAGCCGAGCGGGAACGCACAATTGCGCCATTGATGACGGCTCTGAATACGGTGGAGGATGATCAGAAGCGTGAGCGCCTGCGTTGGTTGATCGAGGAATTGCGGGTGAGCTTGTGGGCCCAGACTCTCGGCACGGCCGAACCGGTATCTGTTAAAAAGTTACGTGAATTGATCGGTGCAAATTCGGACACGATTGCGAATCCCAATCAGGCTTCGCCGGCTCCTAAGCCGCCGCCGTTGGCGGTGACGCTACTACCGGGGAAAACGAAAAAGAAACCACTCAAGAGTCTTAATGCATTGGGCGGGCTGTTCCGGCCTCCGGGGTAGTGGAATTCTAACTAAAATTGATTCATGAAGGCCTCGAACCAGGGAAAGGGAGTTGGGGGCCTCTTAAGTCATGTCGCTTTCCATCGGACCGGAGAGCGAGTCGATCCAGTAACGTATCCTGAAGTTGATAAAATTTATCAATGTCCTGCGGCGATCGACAGTTCTGCAGGCCAATATCGACGATCTCCAGGGCGCGGTCGAGTTGGCCCAACTCGGTGTGGAGCTGGGAGGCGCTCAAACTGATGCGAGCGACGGTGGGGAACAGGTCAATGCCTTCGCCCAATTCTTCCAAATCACTGGCGCTGGGCGTTGCGTCTGAAAGTAACCAGAGATTGCCCAGCAAAGTGTAGATGCGTGCCATCGGCGGCTGCAAACGACGAGCGAGATCGAGGATGGCGAGGATCTCACCGGTTTGATCGACTGAAAACTTGGTGCCGGGGGACAATGTAGCATGGGCTGCCTGGTAACGACCGGCGGCTATCGCGTAGTAGACTGAAGCAGATCCGGGAATTCGGGCCGTGCCTTGTTCCAGCAGTGGCAACGCGGTCTCCAAGTTTTTGGCATTGAATTCCAAGAGACCGATCGAAAGTTGGACCCGAGCCGAATTTTCCGTTTCTTGTTGAGCCAATCGTCCGGTGTTCCGGGCGTTTTTGAGGTAGGCATCGCGTGTATCCGGAAAATGTTGATCGGCACAGATAAAGGCCAGGCGGGCCCACTCCAGCCGTCCAAACCAGATCTCTTCCGGGGTGGCGCGGCGCACTTGAAAACGAGGAGGCCGGGGCAATCGACGTGGGGCGATACGGTGGTCGTCATTTGTCGTGGTCGCCAGATAGTCGCTGAGGATGTCGCGACTGTCTGCGAAGCTGAAACCAAAGCATTCGCGGAAAAATGAATCGGAGGGTCCCCGCGCCACGGTGCCATCCACAAATTTCCAAAGTGCCTCCCGGTAGCGTCCGTCCTCGGCGAACATGGCCCAACGCACGAAAAGGGTGGATTGGCGGACCCAGGCCTCGCGGTTGGCGGCACTTTGATCGGTGGTGGGGGTTGAGATCTGACGCGACAAAGGCAACAACTGACGGGGACGATTGGGATTGCGGCGCAGGGCATCGGCTTCGCCTCCGGAGATCCAGAGCACTGGGCCGATCGTGACGTCGTCCTGGCTAAATTCACTGGGGTCATAGACGCCACTCAGGCCTTCGACGAACCAAAGCGGAAGGGCGGGCGTGCGACGCGAGAGCAGGAAACGAATTCGGTTCGTGAGGAAGGTGAATTCAATTCCCGGATTTCTGGAGAAGTTGCGCCGAACCATGGCATCAGGAGTTTGCTGTCGGGAGTAGGCGTAGACCATGGAGGTCTCGCCGTCATCGAGGCGAATGTTGGGCATCAGCCGCATGCCAGTTTTGCATCCTGCATTCTTAACATTACCAAACAGCGCAGTCATCGTTGAGTCGCGGATGGCTGATCCGCCGGGGTCCGCGATCAATAGGTGGCGTTTGGGTTAGGCAGATCGCCAAAGAAAACGCTCCGGAATAAGCAGATTGACCAATTGCTCCTGGCGAAGGTAAGTGGAAACAAAGTCTCGGGCCTGCTCAGAATCGACATCGGTGAGCAGTTCGAAGTCGGCCTCTGGCAGGGAGACGAAACGCCAGGTGCGCGCTCTTCTGTCATCATGATCCACGACAAACGGAGGGAGTGATACCACCGGTCCTTCGGTGGGCGGCGGAGGCTCGGGCTGGGCGAGAGCCGGACGTATGCCCACGGCTGTCAACAGGACAAGGATGGGCCAACGAAGATGGCGTGGTGGTCTCATGGCACTTCTTCGGTTGGGCCGATTTCAACGGCGAAGTTATAGAGATTGGTGTAGAGAAAATCAGCCACTTCCAGCCAGATCTCAGGGCGTTGTTCGAGGGAGCGACCATACGCGGCGGCGGGGAGCTCAAAATATCGGGGGTCCCGCTTCTGCCGACGGAGTTGTCGACGCAGCGCGATCGCATCATCACTGCGCACCGACAAGCTGTCGGTTTCCTGGCAGATTAGGAGTGGCGCCGTCAGGTTTTCGATGTCCTTCAGCACGGACCCTGCTTTGCCCTGGATGTAGTCCGGGGGGGAATACCATGAAGCCAAACGACTAGGCAGGTTGACGGGATTGGGCAGCGTATGGTCGTTCATCTTACGAAAGGCGGCGATCCGGGTGGATAACGACTCCGGGTTGTCGGTTCCGGTTGGGTCCTTATAGCCCTCGAAATTCTTGGGGTCGGTGGGATCGTCAAATATCGTGGTTTCCTCGGTGGATCCGCCCCTCTTGCGGAGCTCTTGCAAGTCTCTGCCGATGCTGGCCTCGTAGGCCAACGCGTTTCGGGCCTGTTCAAGTCGCCGAGAACCGAGCTCGCGCGATTGGCGCTCTGGGGATGACCGGGTGAGTGACTGAAGGCTGTTGATTCCATTGAGGGAAATCACGCAACGAAACAGATCGGGCCTCAGCTCGGCGGCGCGCAGAGCCAAACACCCTCCGTAGCCGGCGCCAACCACCGCGACGCGGCGGGGTGAAAAGGGGTGTTTGGTTTGCAACCACTCCAAGGTCGTTTCGACGGCGGCGAGAGCGGCCTCATCCAGAGCCTCACGGGCGGAGAACAGAAACTCGTTTCCTCGTCCCGACGTGCCGGGATAGTCGACCTGCAGAACCAAGCAACCCGTCTCCGCGAGCGTTTGCATCGCCGGTGAATAGCCAGACGGAGGGGATCGCCAGAGGGCATCCGGAAAATATACCACCAATGAGGGTGGGTCGATCAACGGCTGTTTGGGCACCGCGATTTGCCCGGTGATGGGCAGCCCGGAAGGTGTGCGGAGGGTGAAGCGTTCGGTCTGGTGCCGTTGGTCGCGGGCCGGTTGCGGTGAAGTTTGCATAAACTCCGTCCAGTTGCCGGTCAACTTCTCGAACACGAAGTAGCGCCCGGGGTCGCTGGCGGACGACAGATGCACGAGGAACCGTGATCGGGCATCGTCCCAATCAATGATTTGACGGTCGCGGTCGGGGAAAGCACGGGCGATTTCGGCATCGACGAGGGTGAGACGCGGATCGATCCAGCGGGTTCGGGCGAACTCAAGCGGCGGGCGAATCCCGACCAATTGGCCGGAACGGCGATCAAAGATAAGCGGTGACGGAGCCTGGGCGGCTCGGAAATCGGTGTAGTGCATGGCTACATTGTAACTCCGGAGGTGCCTTTCCTGATCGCCGAGGGGGGGGGGCTGATGAGGGTGGTCGCGGGGTCAGCCAGATCAATTTTGCGATCAATTGTGGCGAGACCAGTGGGTTCGCCGGTGCTGAGGTTAACCCCAAAAATTCCGTAGGTGTTGCGCCCGACATTTGAGGCGTAAAAGAGAACGTTGGGATCAGCATCAAACGCCAGCGGGAAGCTTCGTTCGGTCCACAGGGTGTCCGCACCGGCAGAGAAGGGATCCGCTAAGTTGGGAGGAAGAACACGGTCGAGCGATTGCCAACGCTTCTTGAACAGTTTGGATTTGGTGGTGCTCACCTGCCATCGAACAGGCAGTGTCTCCCGGTCTTCAATGAGACGGAATCGGCCTGTCCGATCGATCAGTGTGCGCATCGCGGTGCTGGAAACGCTGACCGCGTCGAGCATGTGCACATGCGCCCGTTTCGAGATTAAGCTCGGCGGTCACCCATTGCGAATCACGAAAGTGGGCGCCGGCTACGCCTTCAATGATCACCTTGTCCCGGGAATGGTTGGCGAAACGAACCAATCGCGGCGGACGGTTGATCTTATAGGATACATTCCCGAGGCCATCCTCTTCAGCTCCGAAAGCCGCAAGGTTGACATCGAACGGGATGATTTCGGTGGAAAAACGATTCGAGTCGAGCACCTCCCGGGCCAGTCCCTGTTCAATGTCGATCACACCGATAACCCATTGCTCGGTGGCGAGCACGAGTCGATCGGGAGAGACCCATTCGAGGGCAGTCAGTCGTGCTTCCGCCAAGTCACCCAGATGAATGCTATGGTTCGAATAGGGGTAGTCGGTGCCCACAATTTCTACCGTGGTGATGCCGGCGGCGGTTCGGCTGTAAGCAAGATGGCTACCGTCGCGGGATAAGGTGGCTCGCGTGGTGAGGAGAGGACGCAGAAATGCGCGGAGGTGCTCCTGATCCACCTCGGGGCTGGGCGCAACTTTCGGAGGGCGCAGCCAAAATTGAGCGTAGACTGAATCGGCGCAAAACAGGAGGGCGGAAAGAATGAGCGCTAAGCGCAGGTAAACGGGACGGGACAAGGTCAACATCGCGAATGATCGTTGGGGGCATTACCGTTCGGCGAAAAGTGGTTATGCGTAATGGGGTGGGGCGAGGAGTTTGGGGCCAAGGTGGTGTCCTCTAACAGATTCGTCTGGAAGACGAATAGGAAGGCATCAGACATCGCATTTTTGGTAGTGTTCCACCCCGATTGCGACGAGCTTATCCTCGCCGAGGGGCAGGATGAGAAACAGTTCGTCCGAGAGGTTTGTTTCGACCACCCAATTTATGAACATCGATGGACGGGCGAGTTGACGAGGACGGTCGCGACGTCATGGTCCGCCGCATGAGGCCAGCATGGCCATGCGCCGGACTACTCCTTCTTTCGCTAATCTTTCAAACCGGATGCACTCTCTTGGATGCGGCCAAGACTTTCACGGCGCCAGTAACCTCGGCGGCCTCGATGATCGGAGCCGGGAGTAAGGCTGCGGCAAAATCTGTGGGTTCTGCGGTCGGCGCGATCGGATCTACTTCTGCTGCCGTCGACAAAACTACCGGTAGTGCTGCGATGGGCACAGGCCGGGTGGCGGTATCGGGAGTTCGCACGGTATCTCGTGTTTCTGCCTCTTCGATGGGGGCGGGTGGTTCCGTTTCAAGCGGGGCTGTTAGCGGCACGGGCTCTCTGGCCGGAGGCACGATGCGGGCGACTGGATCCGTGGGAGGGGCAACGATCGGGACTTCGGGATCCGTCACCCGTAGTGCGGTCGGGGGAGGAGGCCGCGTGGCTCGATCGGTAGTGAGTGGCGGGACGCGCGTTCCGGTATCCTCGATCCGCATTTCGGGTTCAATTGTGGACAGTGCCATCCGCGGAGGCGGGACGGTGGCTCGATCCACCATCAGAAGCGGAACCCGAGTATCGGCGACAACGGTTCGTGCCACGGGAAACCTGACGGCTTCCACCATCAATAATTTGTCCCGTATGTCTCGGGCTGGTTTAATCACTTTTATCGATACGTCGGGCGGCAAGGTGGTGCGCGTGCCGTGGCGTGCGGGCCTCAATGTTTATGGCGGAAGTGCGTTGGCGAATTTGCAAACAGTTGAACGGGCTTTGGCGATTATCCGCGGCGGCCGATTGGTTTACCAAACAGTCCGCGCGCTGGCGGACGCCCGAGGTTTTCAATTGGAACCCGGTGATGTGCTGCGTTTGGCCAACCGCGGTTAGTTGAATCGGACCGATTTACTCTAATTTCCGTCGGCTAACTTGAGTTTCCACCCGGTCCCGGTGCGACGTAAACGGACCGACCTCTCGAAGGCTTGGGAAAGCCGAGCGGACGTGAGCTCATCCTGCAACGAGCCCGCGGCCAAACGTTTCCCTCGGGAAAGCAGCAGCAGATTGGTGAACCCCGGAGTGATCTCTTCCACGTGATGGGTCACGAGAATGATGGTGGGCCCATTGGGGTCTTGTGTCAGTGCCTCCATCGCCACCAAAAAATCAGCCCGGGCTACGGGATCAAGTCCGGCGCAGGGCTCATCTAGGATGAGGGCCTGGGGGGAGGCGGCGAGGGCACGCGCGATGAGCACGCGTTGGCGTTCGCCTTGCGAGAGGTAAGCCCACTCACGATTGATGATCTCTTTGGCGTTGAGTTGCGTGAGCAGTCGACGGGCCAGTCGCTGATCGGCGGGGGTGGCTTCACCCCAGAAATCGAGTTGATCGTAGATGCCACTGATCACGGTTTCGATGGCCGGCTCGCCTCCCGGGATGTGGGGTTGCAGGGAAGACGATACCATGGCGATGGCGCGGCGCACCTCGCGCCAGTCGCATTCCCCGTAGGTTTGCCCCAATAATTTAATGTTGCCCGACGTGGGCGTGAGGAAGCCCGTGAGGCTGCGCAGGAGGGACGTTTTACCGCAACCGTTGGGTCCCATGATCACCCAGTGTTCTCCGGCATGGACGATCCAATCGAGTTGATTGAGCAGAGTTTTTGGGCCGCGCCTCAGAGTGAGCGCATCAACATCGAGGAGCGTATCAGTCGGCATCGTAAACTTCGATGAGGCCGACACCCATGCCATCGTTGATGCCGGAGAGTTGAACCGTGTAGGCACCGGGGGTGAGATTCACGAGCATACCGTGTCGAGGCTGCTGTTCGGTAGGTCAAATGCGCCCACGCGCTGGGCGGTGGCGAGGAGGGTGGCACTATCCCAATTGTCGTTGGTCTGGACTTGGGTTGAGGTGCCATCTACGGAGCGGAATAGGGTGAGTTGCGGATCGGCGATTGAGCCGTTTACCCCGAAGTTTCCGAGAGTCGGTCCGACGCCCCGAATGAGAAGGTTTTTGGTTCCAGTGCCGCCGATAACGAAACCCGCTACGAGCACTTCGGCTCCGGTGCCGACCTGCGAACGAGCCGAGATATTTGTGAGCCGCGGTCCCGTGGGAGTGGTTGGGAAAGCGGTGTCGTAGATTTCAGCCAGGGCAATTCCAGTCGCACCGTTGTTGCCGGTGACTTTAACGGTATAAGATGCGGATGTAAGCGTGGCGACCAGGGCGGCATCGAGACTGTTGTCGGGCAGCGCAAAGGCGCCGACCGTTTGAAAGATACTCGAGATTGAAGTGTCCCAATTGTCGTTAGATTGGGTCTCCGTCGTGCCGGAGAACAGGCCGAGGGTAGGATCGGAGATCGAGCCGTTGACCCCAAAATCACCAAGAGTAGGACCCACGCCGCGGATCAGCAGAGACTTGTCGCCTCCGCTGATGGCGAAACCGGCAATGAGAGTTTGCGCGTCACTGCCGGCGTTGTTGCGCACGGAGATGTTGGTCAGGTAAGCAAACTCGGTAGGAGTGGTCTCTTCAAATTCATACCCCAGATCCTTAAGGATACCGAGTTCGATTTGACTTAGTGTGCGCACTCCCGGTCCTGTATCGGAGGCCGAATTCATGAGTAATGCCAACGCATCGACGTAAGTTGGGTCGTCGGTATGGCTGGCGCTACTGCCGTCTTCCCAAGGGGTGGGTGAATAGATTACGACGGGTTGGCCATTGTTAGCCGCGAGAGCGTTAGTGCCGTTAAAAAAGAGACTGGAGCCACCAGCCAGAGCGCCCAGCTCGGCGGGGCGAAACTGAAATTGCTCATCGATCACGCGGGTGCCGGAATTATTTACGAGGAACTTATCGAAAGGGGCCCAAGCATCGGGAGTCCCCGAAGTCTCTTCGAAATAACCGGTGCCGTTGGAGGCAATCGCTCCGCTAAACCCGATAGCGTGCAAAATCTCGTGCATGGCCGTGCTGACGAAGTCGAAAGAATCGGGGCCGATATCATTGTCCAAATCCCAGTCATGGAATAAATTCCAGGTTATTTCACCATCGGCATCGTCCCCGTTTCCGTCGGTGCCATTGAGGACTTTCTTGTGAGCGATCGACGGGGTAAACCCATTGTCCAAGCTGACAATCCCACTCCCTGCGCTGGCCAACGTATCATTATCCGTCGTGTTGGAATTGACGTCGAAGGTGATGGTCACGGCGCGACCGATCGGCAGCTGTTGCGAGAGGGATTGCCCGGCTGATTCCAATGCGCTGCGACGGGTAGCTCCTTGGGTCGGGTCGTTGAATCCGGCGCCGCTATCTTTGAAGTTGAACTGGAATGCGAGCTGAGCGTTTGCGGTCGAAAGCAGCCCGAGAGCTGAAACGGCCCCGATCAATATCAGGCGATTAAGGTGTTTTTTCATGAGAGGTTGAAGCGGATGGGATACCAAAAACCATAGGGAGTGGGAGCGGAGGGGTGCGAGCGGGAATCATGCGATCAAGCGAAGTAATGCCCAATTACGCTAATCGACTGGCTTCGTGGCGAATCTCACATGAATATTTAGCCATGCTGGACCGCATATCTGTCCTCGGCGCATTGTTCGCCATTCTATCCCTACCGTTGTGGAGCGCGCGTCCCTTCACGGTCGCGGTCTACAATGTTGAGAACCTGCACGATGCCGATGGCGTGGCGGTTTACGACGATTACCAACCGGATGTTTATACTCCAGCGCACGTTGCCACTAAGGCCACCAATGCGGCCAAAATTCTCCAGAAGTTCCGCGGCGGGGAAGGTCCAGATATTATCCTACTGCAAGAAATTGAAATTGATCAGACACCGGACTCTCGGGTGGATGATATCGATGCTTTTATGGCAAAGTGGCGCGGGTCAGATTTAAAAACCCTGCTCGGCCAATCGCCGTTACCGGCTGAGTTAGCGGGCGTGCCAGCGGAAGTTTGGTTGTTGAAGGCATTGGCGGATGTCGGGCTCACGGGTTATGAAATGGCGGTAGGATCGGATGCCCCTTCACCTCCGCCGACAAAATCAGGTCGGGCGATTAAATGCGTGACGTTATCGAAGTTCCCGATCGTCGCCACGCGCCAGCATTCCATCACATCGGCGCGCATGATTCTTGAGACCGAAATCGAGATCGATGGGGCGCGCGTTTATGTATTCAACAACCACTGGAAGTCCGGGGCGGGCACCACTTCAATGGAGCGGATCAGGGTTCAAAATGCGGAGGTTTTACGCGACCGGCTCGACGTCATTTTTGCAGAAGACCCTCTCGCTGATGTGATTATTGGAGGGGATTTAAATTCACAGTATAACCAAAAACTACGTTATCCTAAAATGCCCCGCACCGGCGTGGATGATGTTTTACGGGTGGGATACAGTGAGTCGGAATTACGCCGTGGAGATATCGATCTCCACAACTTATGGTATGAGCTGGAGGAGCCTAATAGGGGGAGCGATGTCTATCGGGGAGAATGGGGCACGTTAATGCACCTCATCGTTTCTCGTGGTCTACACAACTGGTCGGGCATTCAGTATCAGGATAACTCATTCAAGGTGGCTCGGGTGCCGGGTTTGAACGCCGATATTGCCGGTGCCCCGATTCGGTGGAGCAGTGGTGGTTCGAACGGCTCGGGGTTCTCTGACCACTTGCCAATTTACGCGCATTTTCGCTCCGTGGACCAGGGGTTGGCTGATAAATGGATGCCAGTTGAAAACCCTGCGGATACACCGGCGAGCACGGAGGTTTGGCGGGTGGATTATGCGGCGGCTGATTTGAACGGGGCGTTGCGGTTGGATGCATTGCCCAAAGGCACGGATTTAAGGGACGGCAGCTGGACGGGGAAACTGTTCAGGGTGAACGGTGCGGCGATTGGGGCGCGAAACCCGAAGGTGCGATTTGGTGGCGCGGTCTACGGTGTATATGCTTCCCCGCCCGCGGCAAAGGATCTACTCGAAGCCCAAGCGGTCCGCAGTCGGGCGCTGAGCTTTTATGGCGAACTCGGCACCTATAAAGGTGATTGGCAGTTCGTGGTTCGCGATGTGAGTTGGGTGCAATGAAACCACTCGTTGTTTACACTTATAAGAAATGTAGCACTTGCCGCAAGGCGGTGAAATGGCTCGAAGCCGAGGGAATCGCGTTCCAAGAAAAACCGATCCGCGAAACGCCGCCAACCAAAGCTGAGCTGAAACGCATGCTCGCGACACAAGAGGGCAACTTGAAGAAGCTCTTTAATACGTCCGGCGGCGACTACCGAGAAATGAAATTAGGTCCAAAACTGGATGCGACGCCAATCGCCGAGGTATTTGAACTGCTCAGCACTAACGGCAATCTGGTGAAGCGCCCGTTCGCGCTGGGCGCAGATACCGGACTGGTCGGGTTTAAGGAAGAGATTTGGGCGGCCGCACTAACCTGACCTGAACACGCGACAGGGTAGGGCGGTCTCGCCGAGACCGCCGGTTTCATCGTGATGGACGGGCTGGCGGTTCTGTCTGGGGAAGCCATTCCACTGCGGCGCGCTAGGCGATCACGCCCTCCCTTCGGAGGTATTGCGTCGGTCTAGCGTGGTCCCGGTTCTGGTTGGCTACTTCTCGGCGGGCACAAATTTAAGCGCCACCCCATTCATGCAGTAGCGCAATCCGGTTGGCCGGGGGCCGTCGGTGAAGAGGTGGCCCAGATGACTTTTACAGCGCGCGCACACGTTTTCGGTGCGATTCCAGCCAAACTTGTTGTCCGGCACGTCGAGCACGTGGCCTCCTTTGATCGGTTGCCAAAAGCTGGGCCACCCGGTGCCGGATTCGTATTTAGTTTTGGCATCAAAAAGAGGGAGTTCACAAGCGGCACAAACGAAGATGCCCGGACGCTTTTCCTTAAGTAATTTGCTCGTTCCCGAGCGTTCCGTGCCAGCCTCGCGCAATACGTGAAACTGTTCACGAGTGAGCTCTGCCTGCCATTCGGCGACGGATTTCTGCACGGGTTGGATGTCGGGGGCAGGCTCGGTGGTCGGTTGAACATTATCAGCCCGGGCGGAACAACCGGCGGCGGTTATCAATCCAGTGATGAGGCAAAGTGAGGCTAAAATTCGCATAGGGTTGTGAGCCAACTAAAGCCGAATTTATTCCAAGGTCAAATTGCCTCGATCACTGCGGGGCGATTGCTCTCGTTCGCTTGGACTAAGTCGGACTCACTAAAGCCAAGAAAATCATGAGAAACTGCTTACTACCCCGTCCGAATCCGACCCTCGGATTGTTCCTTCTAGTTGCCCTAGTCATCTCGGTCGTTGCTCAGCCCCGACCAATACCCCCAATCCGAGCACCGGATGTTCCGGGCGCGCCACGGTTTCAGATCGCAGGGGCCAAACGCGGGAGCAACGAACTGCAGGGCAAAGCGGGTGTGAGCCCTCCGCGTCATGCGATGGGTGATTGGCTGGTTGGCCCGGAATATATCCCTGCACCCGAACTTGAAATGGTGGTCGGAGTTCCGCAGGGGAGAATCGTGCAGTTCGTGATGAATTCTGCTGACAGCGCGTTTTATAATGGAATCGCCCGGAAGGAGAAAGGGACGGTCGATCCGCACAATGCGCGGACATTGATCGTCAATACATTTTCGCAGCCTTATACCCGACTCGTCACGGTGTATGTGCCTAGTCAATACGTTGAGGGCACCGCGATTCCATTTATCGTGCATCATGATGGCCCCAAGAAGCCAGGAGGTGCCGAGACGCATATGTTACCCCGGGTTTTGAATAATCTGATCCACCAGCAGCGCGTGCCGCCGATGGTGGCGATCTTGATCGCGAATGGTGGCGGCGATGCTCAGGGCAGCCAACGCGGATTGGAGTATGATACGATGTCCGGCAAGTTTGCGGAGTTCATCCAGGCCGAAGTATTACCGCAGGTGGAACGGGAGGCCGGAGTTCGGTTGACGGATGATCCGGAAGGCCGAGCGACGATGGGTAACAGTTCTGGTGGTGCTGCGGCGTTCACTATGGCCTGGTATCATCCGGAGTGGTATCGGCGGGTGATCAGTTTTTCGGGCACCTACGTTAACCAGCAATGGCCCTTTGATTCGATCACCCCGGGTGGTGCGTGGGATTTTCATGAATCATTGATTCCGAACAGTCCTCGGAAGCCGATTCGGCTGTGGATGCACGTGAGTGATCGCGACAACTTCAATCCGAATACGATGCGCGATGACATGCATGATTGGGTGGAAGCAAATCACCGGATGGCGGCTGCGTTGAAAGCCAAGAATTATCCTTACTTCTACGTTTTTTCGCTCGATTCACGTCACGGCGACAAGCGCGTGCGCGAACAGATGTTGCCCCATGCCCTCGAGTGGATTTGGCACGATTACCCGAAAGAGTAGCGGGCTAGTCGACGATTGCCTGCCACGCCGTATTGGCAAAATACGGCATCAGGGATGAGGCCATCGGGGTGTGTTGGGCGAAAATCATGGCGATGAATTCCTCCTCGGGGTCGATCCGATACCAGGTGGAATAAGCGCCGCCCCAACCGTAGCTACCAACACTGCTCATGTCCTTTTCGTAGAAGGTATCAGTTTTTACCGACCCTCCAAAACCGTAAGCCTCCGAACGGTTGTTTGATTTCACCTTGTCACCCAGAAATCCGGTTTGGTTTCGCATCATCGATTGGACGGTCTTTTTGCCCAATATCGAACGACCTTCAAAAGTGCCTTGATCGAGTAACATTTGGGCGAATCGATAATAGTCTGAAGCGGTGGAATAGAGGCCTCCACCTCCTGCGGGAAATCCTCTTCTCATGTCGCCCTGTTTTACCTGACCCTCGACGTAAGCCAGTTCTCCATTACGACGGGTAAACATCTGCACCAAGCGATCCCGTTTTTCGGCCGGGACTTCGAAAAACGTATCCTTCATTCCGAGGGGTTTAAACAGATGGTGTTCCAGAAAGGTTTGGAGGTCAGTGCCGCTCACGCGTTCGATCAACGCGCCTAATACATCGATGGAGGGGCCATAAGTATAGGCCGTGCCGGGATCATCCTGCAGGGGTAATTTGGCCAGGTTTTTCACGAACTCCTTGAGGGAGTTCGCTTCGCGGTAGGCACTCTGGGTGTAGATGCGATCAAGGGAAGATTGACCCCGGTTGCCCGCCCATCCCGCGGTGTGGGTGAGGAGGTGACGAATCAGGATGGGAGACTTGGCTGGGCGAGTCTGAATTTCGTCGCCCGTGCCACTGAGATAAACCGGACGCTTCTCGAGTTCAGGGAGGAATCGGGAAATGGGATCCGACAATCTGACGTGACCTTGTTCGACCAATACCATGGTCCCGGCTGAAACGATGGTTTTAGTCATCGAGGCGAGCGCGAAAATCGCATCCTTTTCCATGGGGATACCGGCGAGTTTGTCCTTATAACCGTAGGTCCGGAAATCCACGACCTTGCCGTGGCGAGCAATCAACGTGATGGCGCCAGTGAGCGGGTAGGACTTAACCGAATCCTCGACGAAGCGGTGCATGGTTTGCAGCCGTTCGGACGAGACCCCTACCTCTTCCGGTGTTGCGTGAGGTAATTCGCCGCTACTCACGCTGGGCACGAAACCAACCCAAGCTACCAATATCGCTAGTGATAAACGTTTAAAGGAACACGTCATGACGTAGTGAATTGCGCGGCTGAGATCGGAGCAACGAAAGATATAGCTCCCAAGGTTACGTTGCTGGATGCAGGAAGGTAGGGCGTGATCGCCGGGCGCGCCTTCCGGTGGAGTGATTCTGCAAGGGAGGATGGAACCGGCGGTTTGCTACGCCATCTCCGTCCTTCATAGAAGGACTCCGTCAGCGAAACGGCCCTACCTCTGGCGGGATGGGCGCATGATGTTTTGAAGCTGCGATTAATCCCACTAGTTGATGCGCTCGAGCCAGGCGGCGGCGTGGCGGGTGATGGTGGGGGTATCGATTTGTAGGGTGCCGCCCCGATGGGTGAGTTTATCCGCGTTGCTGGAGCGGCCAGCGGCTGGGTCCCACCATGTGAGTTGCCAATCACCCGCCGGGAAATCTTCCAGCTGAATGGTCGCCGTGGTGCCTTTGGACGGTTCGGTCATGGCCTGCATCGCATTGATGATCAGGTTTTGGAAGACTTGGATAAGTTGGCCCCGATCGACTTCGAGCAACGGCGCTGACTCGTCGAGCTCCACCGTGACTTTGACCGGACTACCCGCTGCCGCGACGCGTTTGGCATCGTCGAGGATGTCGCCAGGTTTAACGACCGTGAAGGTGCCGCCGGGGTTTCCTTTGGCAAAGGCGAGGAGTTGGCGCGTAAGCGTCTTGGCGGCCATACAGGCAGTCTCGGAAGCGGTGAGTTTGCCGTATTCGCGATTGTCCTTAGCGAGGGAAATACCGCCGAGGATCGTCGATAGCAGGTTATTAAAATCGTGCGCAATGCCTCCGGCGAGATGACCAATCGAATCGAAACGGTTGGCTCGGATGAGCTCTTCCGGAGTTAAGCTCATTTCATTGGGGTCACGGAATACGACGACGATTCCGGAGTCCTGCTGGTCCTCGTCCGAGAGCTGGCCGACGGACCACGTTACCGGTCGAGGGGGGGTATTCTCGCTGACTAGAGCGTGATCGGTGTAGAGTCGGTTTGAACCTTCTGCAGCCAGTGCGAGTTCCAACGCATCATCGGCTGGACGACCATCCTGGGCGATCACGAGACGGAAGGCCTCAGCCAGTGGTTTCTCGAGAGTCGATGCGGTATTGAGGCCGGTCAGTTTCTCAGCCTTTTCATTCATGAAATTCACGTTGCCGCGACCATCGGTGATGATCAGAGGCCCTCGTTGAGCTGATTGAGGGCCGCCGTATCAAATGCGCTGGAGGTAAGCGGTGCAGCAGTATCGTTGCTTGGCATGTTGTCGGGCAAAGGCAGCGCAAAGCCGACTACCCGCAACAGCTCGCCTCGTCGGCTCACATGACGGTTGAGGCCGAGATATACGGGAATGTCTGTATGATCGGAACGTCGGAGCTCGGTTTGGCCCAAATTCCAAGGCTCTTCACTATTGCCAAAATTGGATAGAAATCCGGTTACGTCTCCGCCGCAGTCTTTGAGGTAGTTGGTAAACATGCCGAGGTCGGGATGTTCCATGGTGTCCCCCATCAGTTCACGCCAAGCACCGGATACCGAGGCATGACCGGAGAGGAAATCTAAATCAAAGAGGGCCAGTCCCCCGTCCTCGGACAGGATCTGCAGGCGATCTTCCGCTAGGATACTTTGTTCTTCGAGTTCCTTGCGCTCGGAAATATCGAGGTGGAAGCCGACGACGCGCTCGAGTTGGCCATCGCTAGCAAAATGTTGAACTCCCACGGATTGGATCCACACCCAATGCGCTCGACGGTGCTTCATCCGAAACTCGACCGAAAACGTGCGTTCAGGTGAACCGGTGTGACGTCCGATTTGATCAGGCGCGGCGGCGGAGTCGTCGGGGTGTATAAGTTTCAGCCAAGTATCGTAGGAGTTGGCGAGATCGTCGTCCCCGTATCCGAGCAACCGTTTCCACGCGGTTGAGTAGTAAGTTTCGCCGTTATCGAAATTGAGGTCGAAAAAGCCGGCGGCATCGCCATGCGCAAGTTTAGCCCAGATATCGGGTTCAGTTTCCTGCGCATTGAGGGGAGTCGCGGGGGAGGTTTCACTGCCGCCTGACTTTGAGGCTCGCACCACGCGGGCGAACCAAGCGGTTTCGCTCCCAGCGGCTGATTCGAGTTCGACGCGAACTTCTGTTTGGGGGCCGCCTTCGACCAGTTGGATGGCAAGCGGGATACGTTGCTCTACCGCACTGCTGCAGAGCACATCCCATTGGGCCTCAAGCATGTCCGGATCATCGGAGGTGACTTCGAAGGCGAAAAGGCTGACGAAGGGCTTACCGACTAGCTCAGTTGATTCGGTCTGCCAAAAATTTCCTGCTCCTGCGTTGGCAGAGAGAATAGTCCCGCTTCGATCCAAAGTGAACACAGCCGTGGCTCCAGCTGAACGTGCGGTTCCGGGACTAGGGGTGGAATCGGATTGGGGTGAGATGTGCGAGCTCACGGTGGGAAATTGATCGAAACCGAGTTGAGCGGGGAGTGGAATCTCAGCTCGGTTGTTGGTTGTGTTCTATAGGCTTATGTAGCGAACGACTTACGACAACTCGAAAGGTGACCGATTGGTTACTTCATGAGTGTTTTGCTGGTTTCTGTGGCGTGAGTCGCGGTGGGAGTGGTTCCGTTCACCCATTGATTGACGCGTCCAGCGAGGAAATCGATGTAGGGTTTCTGATCGTTCAGACACGGCACGTGTTGGAATTTCTCCCCCCCGGCGCCAATGTAATCCTCTTTGGCTTCGCCCGCGATTTCTTCGAGAGTCTCGAGGCAGTCAGCAACGAACGCGGGAGTAAGCACCACGAGGTTCTTTTTGCCTTCTGCAACGAAGCGTAGGATTTCTTTGTCGGTGTAGGGCGTCAACCAAGGTTCACCAGCGAGTCGAGATTGGAACGCCACCGACCAACGATCATCGGCCAACCCCGCCCGCTTCACGAATGCGGCGGTGGTTTTCATGATCTGGGCGCGATAGCACATCGAGTGGGCCGCGCTGCAGGTATTGCAGCAGTCGGGCACTGTCAGGCAGTGGGCATTTGAAGCGTCCCCTTTGCGCAAATGGCGCTCGGGAATTCCATGGTAAGAGAAAAGGATGTGAGCATCAGGATCTTCGAGATACGGGGCTGAAACTTCGTGCAGGGCCGCGATGTAGTCGGCGTCTTCATAGAAAGGCTGGATGCACGTGACCTTCATCTCGGGCGCGATGCGGGCGACCTCCTCGTAGACTTTGACGACCACGGTCTCCCACGAAGACATGGCGTAGTGGGGGTATTGCGGGAATAGTAGCACCTCGGTGATACCATCGGCTTTCATCTTCGTAATGGTATCGGCAATCGATGGATTGCGGTAACGCATGGCCAGATAGACGGGCGTGTCGTCTCCGAGGGTGTCGGCGAGTTTGTCGCGAACTGCCTTTGAGGTGACAACCAACGGTGAGCCGGCCTCGGTCCACACCTCTTCGTAAGCCTTGGCGGACTTAGGCGACCGGGTGGGGGTGATGATGCCATTGACCAGTAATTTGGCGACCCAGCGGGGTTTTAGATCGATCACGCGCTCGTCGCCTAGAAATTCGCGAAGGTAACGACGCACGTCAGGGACGGCAGTGGAATCGGGTGAACCGAGATTAACGAGAAGGACAGCACGGGAAGGCATGGAGGGTTATTGATCGAGGCGGACGGGCAGTTGTCAAACGGAGGAAGTGATTGGGTTTTGACGCGGGCGGGGTCAATCGGCTCGCTGATCAGCATATGAGCAACGATACCGACTCTTCTCGTAAACCTGTCCTGTTGGTCATTCGTGACGGCTGGGGCCAGAATCCCGACCCGACGCAAGACGCGACTAACGCGACCGCTATTGCTCAAACCCCTTGCGATGACCGCCTCCGGGCGACATGCCCCAGCACCCTGATTGCCGCGTCGGGACTCGATGTCGGTCTGCCGGACCGTGTGATGGGTAATAGCGAGGTAGGCCACGAAAACATCGGGGCGGGTCGCATCGTCGATCAGGAGCTTGTGCGCTTGAATAAACTTTTCTCCGATGGTCGCTTGGCGACCAACGCGGTCTGGCACGGCGCCATCAATCAGGTGAAAGCCGGCGGTCGTTTGCACCTAATGGGCATCGTTTCCGATGCGGGAGTGCACGGAATGTTGGAGCACCTCTATGGCATCTTGCGGCAGGCCAAAGCTGATGGGATCTCCGAGGTCTTTATCCACGCATTCACGGATGGTAGGGACACGCCGCCGCAGAGTGGCTTGGAATACGTGCGCCAGGTGGATGCCAAATGTGCCGAAATCGGCGTCGGCACGATTGCCACCGTTTGCGGGCGCTTCTGGAGCATGGATCGAGACAACCGTTGGGCGCGCGTGCAGAAGGCCTACGATCTTCTGACCGGCAAAGCAGCGGTCGCCACGGCGAGCTCGGCGGAGCAAGCGGTGCAGCAGTATTACGATGCACCGTTGAGCGAAACTCAGAAGGGAGACGAATTTGTGGCACCCACCGCAATTTTGGGACCGGACGGTTCACCCGTGGCGTCCTTCCAGAACGGGGATGTGGTCCTGTTTTATAATTACCGGGGTGATCGTCCGCGGGAGATCACCAAAGCGTTCGTGTTCGACGAATTTGACGGCTTTGATCGCGGCGAGAAACTCGATCTCTACTACGCGACCATGACCGAATACGAGGCCGGGCTACCGGTGCACGTGGTTTCGCCGAAGCCGCCGAAGTTGAAAAACATCCTCGGTGAAGTTGTAGCCAATGCAGGTATCAAGCAGTTCCGCTGTGCGGAGACGGAGAAGAACCCGCACGTGACCTTCTTCTTCAATAATTACCGGAGTGAACCGTTCGAAGGCGAAGATCGGGCCTGCCCGCAGAGTCCGCCGGTTGCGACCTACGACATGCAGCCCGAAATGGTGGCCGACGAAGTCACCGCGGCGGTGAAAGCCGCGATTCTCTCCGGTGAATACGGCATGATTATCGTCAATTTTGCCAATCCTGACATGGTCGGTCACACCGGAAATCTCGAGGCGGTCAAAAAGGCCGTCGAAGCCACGGATGCCGGAGTGGCCGAGTTACTCGAAGCCCTGGAGTCAGTCGGCGGTCGCGCCCTCGTTACCGCCGATCACGGCAACTGCGAGCAGATGTGGAACCCCGAAACCGAGGGCCCCCACACCGCGCATACCTTGAATCTGGTTGAACTCCTCGTCGTCGGTGAAGGTTTCACCAAAGCAGGCACGACGATGCGCACCGGCGGTCGTCTCGCCGACATCGCTCCGACCTTGCTCGATCTGATGGGCTTACCGAAACCAGCCGAAATGACCGGTGAGAGCCTGATCGCGAACTGAGGAGCAGTTTAACGATTTCACGATTATGCGGTTCCGTTTAATTCCCGGAACCGATTAGTATGGTCATATGATTCGACTTTTACCCCTGTTTGTCGCGATAGCCGCGATCGCCTCTACCGGTTTGGCGAAAGCCCCCAACATCCTACTCATCCTCGTTGATGACATGGGCTACGGAGACGTCGGCGCATATAATGATGAGTCGAAGATCCCCACGCCCTATCTGGATAAATTGGCTCATGATGGCATGATGTTTACCGATGCCCATGCGGCTGGATCGCTTTGCCATCCTTCACGCTACGGTCTGATCACGGGTGAGTTGCCCACGCGGGTTGATACCTCGGTATGGTCGGGAAAAGCGGTGATTGCCGAGGATCGCATGACTTTGGCTTCATTGCTCAAAGGGCAGGGGTATCGCACTGCCATGGTCGGGAAGTGGCATCTTGGTTTCAACGAGGATGGCTTCGACCAGCCGATGCCGGGTGGCCCGATCGATGTGGGTTTCGATACCTATTTCGGCATCCGGGCGTCGACCGATATCCCACCGTATTTTTACATTGAAGGTGATCGGGCTCTCGTGCCGCCAATCGATCACATTGAAGCCCGGGGTAGCGGCGAACCTTGGACCCGAATTCAAGGTGAGTTTTCGCGCGAGGGCGGGGTGGCTCCGAATCTACAGCTCGAGCACGTGCTGTCTCGTTTCACCGATGAAGCGGTCGGCGTTATTCGTAACCACGCTCGGTTAGAAGCGGAGAAGCCGTTGTTCCTCTACTTGGCTTACCCGGCTCCGCACACCCCATGGTTACCCTCACCTGCCTTCCGGGGTGTCACCAACAACATGTATGGCGACTTCACTGCGATGGTAGATCACATGATCGGACGGGTGCTCACCGCGTTGGAACAATCAGGCATGCGCGAAGAGACCTTGGTGATCTTCAGCTCGGACAACGGACCGGTCTGGTATGATAAGGACACCGAACAATTTGGCCATGATGCCTTGGGCGGAATGCAGGGCATGAAAGGTGATGCCTACGAGGGTGGACATCGCATGCCGTTCATCGTGCGCTGGCCCGGTGCGGTGGAGGCAAGTAGCGCCTCCGATCAGACGATTTGTTTCACCGACGTGATGGCCACCTTGGCGGGCGTGACCGGGGCGAATTTACCGAAAGGGCAGGCTCCCGATAGTTTCTCATTTTTGCCTGCCCTGCAGGGTAACAGCGCGGCCAATACCGACGCCCGGGGTCCACTGGTGTTAGAGTCAGCGCGCGGCCACTACGCCTTGCGGCATGGCAAATGGAAATACATCAACGGCCTCGGATCAGGCGGTTTCTCTGACGGATTTTCTAGTGAATACCGGGCAAGAAAACCTGGACCCAATGATCCCACAGCTCAGCTCTTCGACATGGAGGCCGACCCCGGCGAAACGACCAACTTGTGGTCAAAGCATCCTGATCTCGTTAAAAAAATGTCCACCCAGCTGGAACGACTACGGACGGAATCCCACACGCGCCCTTACTGACGCGTCTCGGTCGCCCACTTCTTCCGGCCTCAGCTCCGGTCCGATTAAAGCATTGCGCCTCGACAGCGCGATAGGCTTAGGTCTTCCCCTTTGTCTTTACTATGAAGCGCACCCATCACTGTGCCCAGATCACCTCTTCCGACATCGGCGCCTCCGCGACGTTGACGGGTTGGGTGGATACCATCCGCGACCAAGGCGGCATCATCTTCGTGGACTTGCGTGACCGCAAGGGCCTCACGCAGATCAAACTGGAGCCGCATGATAATGCGAATCTAGCCGAGCAGCTGAAGCTGTTGAAGCCGGAGTCTGTGATCAGCATCACAGGCCAGGTGACCGCACGGCCGGAGGGGACCGATAATAACGACCTGCCGACAGGTAAGGTCGAGGTCGTTGCGGATGAGCTCTTCATTCACAACATCTCCGAGACGCCGCCATTTCCCCTCGACGATGTGGGTGGTGACAAGGTTAACGACGATCTCCGTCTGACCTACCGTTACCTCGACCTCCGCCGTCCGCGGATGCGCCGCAATCTGCAGATGCGTCACACCGTGACGAAGGCGATTCGCGACTACTTCGACAACGAAGAGTTCATCGAAGTCGAGACACCTTACCTCTTCAAGAGCACCCCCGAAGGTGCTCGTGAGTATTTGGTGCCATCCCGAATTCATCCGGGAGAGTTTTACGCGCTGTCGCAGTCCCCTCAGCAATATAAGCAGATTCTCATGGTCGCGGGAGTGGAGAAGTATTTCCAAATCGCCCGTTGTTTCCGCGACGAAGATTTACGTGCCGATCGCCAGATGGAGTTCACTCAGGTGGACGTCGAGGCCTCGTTCGTGGATCGCGAAGACATCTACGCCCTGTTCGAGGGCATGTTGAAGAAGGTTTGGAAAGCGGCGCTGAACGTCGACATCACGACTCCGATTCAACGCATGTCCTACCAGGACGCGATGAATCGCTTTGGGGTTGATAAGCCTGACCTACGTTTCGGTATCGAACTCGTCGATTTCTCCGAAACGTTCCGCGAATCCTCTTTCAAGGTATTCTCCGGCACGATCAAGAAGGGTGGCTCGGTTAAGGCGATTAACGCCAAGGGCCTCGCTGACATCACGCAAGGTGAGCTCAAGAGTCTCGAAGACGCCGCCAAGTCGATGGGCGCCCGTGGACTGGCCTTCATCAAGATTGAAGGTGGCGAGTGGAAATCTCCGATCGTGAAGTTCTTGTCTGAAGAGGAGAAAGCAGCCCTCACTGAAACTCTCGGTATCGAGGATGGAGACATCATCTTCTTCGCTGCGGCGGAGTGGGAGCAGGCCTGTGGCATTCTCGGTCGGGTTCGTCTCGACAGTGCGGCTCTGCTGCAAAAGCGCGGCAAGATCGAGCTTCGCCCCGACGACTGGAAGTTCCTTTGGGTGATCGAGTTTCCTTTGATGATCTTCGACGAAGAACACGGTCGCTACGTCGCGACGCATCATCCGTTCACCTCACCCGTGCCGGAAGATATCGAATTGCTCGATTCCGATCCCAAGTCCGTTCGCGGCCAGCACTACGATCTCGTGCTCAATGGTATGGAGATGGGTGGCGGTTCGATTCGAATTCACCAACCCGAGCTTCAGAAGAAGGTATTCGAAGATGTGCTCAAAATCCCCGCTGACGTGGTGGAGAGCCGTTTCGGCTATATGCTCAAGGCTTTCAAATTTGGTGCTCCTCCTCACGGTGGCATCGCCTTTGGTCTCGACCGCATCGTGGCGCTGCTTTGTGGCACGACGAGTATTCGAGACGTGATTGCTTTTCCGAAGACCCAGAGAGGGCAGGACCTTATGGCCCAGAGCCCGACTCCCGTTACGGCCAAGCAACTCAAGGAACTGCACATCCAAACTGATGTGCCGGAACTCGAAGAGTAGTCGGCGATCCAATCGGCCTTATTTCCAAACCGGAGTTCATCGAGAACTCCGGTTTTTTGGGCCCCTATCTAGGGCGCTGGGTAGCCGCATGAATTTTTTTCAGAAAGAGCAGCGAAGTTGGCACAGCCCGTGCTTTTTAGCGTTCAGTCTTCGCCTGTTGGCGAGTCATCCAACGTCCTAAAACACTACTCGATATCCAAATCAATACTATGAAGCTACGGTCCCAGTCCATGCCCAGTTGGCTCAAGATCCCGGTGATCTTTTTCCTGCTGGCCGCGATCTCACCACTCTTCGGTCAAGACGAGGCTCCTCCTTACGAGTCTTATGATGCCTTCGCCGAATCCGGCGGATTCGCGCTCTTCACCGTTAACAATCTCTGGCTCCTTATCTCGGCCGCTCTCGTGTTTATCATGCACTTGGGCTTCTCGTGTGTGGAGACCGGACTCACCCAATCGAAGAACACGGTAAACATTCTCTTTAAGAATCTGTTCATCGTCTCGATCGGTATCGTGGGATACGCCTTCTACGGCTTCAACGCCATGTATCCGGGGGACTTCAACGGTTTCTTCGCCACGGGTTCCTGGTTCGGGGTCGATAATGACGACGTGACCATGATGACGGACGCCTACGCTTCTTACACGTGGTGGACGGACTTCATCTTCCAAGCCATGTTCGCCGCTACGGCCGCGACCATCGTTTCCGGTGCGGTTGCCGAACGCATCAAGCTCGGCAGCTTCATGGTCTACGCTACGTTGTTGGTGACCTTCATCTACCCGATCTCCGGTTCATGGCAGTGGGGTGGAGGCTGGCTCGCCGAAAAAGGCTTCTACGACTTTGCTGGTTCGTCTCTCGTCCACGCCTTTGGTGGTTTCGCTGCTCTCGCCGCTGTCATAGTTCTTGGACCTCGCAAAGGCAAATACCTCGCGAATGGCCGGGTGAAACCGATCCTCGGTCACTCCATGCCGCTCGCGGCTATTGGTGTGTTCCTCCTCTGGTTGGGCTGGTATGGCTTTAATGGTGGCTCAGTGCTCAGCGCTGATCCTCGTGCCGTCTCCTATGTATTCGTGACCACGACCCTCGCCGCAGCCATGGGTGCTCTCGCGGCTATGATCGTCTCCTGGACCATGCTCAAGAAGCCTGATCTCTCCATGGGCCTCAATGGTGTGCTCGCCGGTTTGGTCGGTATCACTGCTGGTGCTGACTCGGTTTCGATGAGCGGTGCCCTTTGGATCGGCCTCGTCGCTGGTGCTCTCGTGGTATTTGCCATCATCTTCTTCGACAAGATCAAGATCGACGATCCCGTCGGTGCCATCTCCGTCCACGGTATCTGTGGTATCTGGGGCACGGTCGCCGTCGCCATCTTCTCCGATGCGGCTCCGATTGGCATTCAGATTGTCGGTGCGCTCTCCGTATCAGCTCTCGCCTTCGTTTCCTCCTTCATCCTCGCGATGGCCATCAAAGCCACCATGGGTATCCGGGTCAGTGCTGACGAAGAGGCTGAAGGTCTCGACATCAGTGAGCACGGTGCTGAAGCCTATCCAGACTTCACCCCAGCCCATAAGGGGTAATGAACTTCCCGGGAAAACGGCGTAGGCCTCAGGCTTGCGCCGACCGATCGGGAAACCTATAAAGAAAAAGAATCCTTAAATATTTATCGCATGAAACTCATCATCGCCATCATCAAGCCGTTCAAACTGGAAGAAGTGAAAGAAGCTCTTTCCGAAATCGGTGTCGAAGGTATGACCGTTACTGAAGTCAAAGGCTTCGGTCGTCAAAAAGGTCACACCGAAATTTATCGTGGTAGTGAATACACCGTCGATTTTCTCCCTAAGGTGAAGATCGAGATCGTAGTCGCCGACGATATCGTGGGCAAAGCGGTCGAGACGGTGGTAGGCGCCGCCAAGACCGGTAAGATCGGTGACGGTAAGGTGTTCGTGGTCGGCCTCGAAGAGGCAGTCCGCATCCGCACCGACGAACGCGGCGAATCCGCGATCTGATCACCGTCCCTCGGTTTTAATCCAATCTCCAACGGCCACCCTTCGCGGGTGGCCGTTTTTTTGCAAGAAGGGGTCAGGTCGCAAAAAAGTGAAATGTAGTCCCGCTTTATGGGGCAGAATTCAGTTTTTGCGACCTGACCCCGTCGGAGGGATGAGAGCGATGTGCCGCAATCGTATCGGGTGAGTCGCCCGTCGCTGAGCGAAAATGCTCACTCTGCCACAAGATACACCTCGACCAGCACGATGCCGCTTTGATTGGCGGGCGCCGTGACTTGAGCGGTGTAGACCCCAGGGGGCAGACGAGTTAGCATAGCGGCGTCAGCGCTCCCGTTTAACAGCGGGAATGCACCGACGGTTTCCGCCGTCGCGCGGATCGCCTCGTTGCCGTTCCAATCGTCATTGGTATTTTCTGTGATTTGGCCACGCAACAGCGTGAGGCTGGGGTCCGCGAGCGTGCCGGAGACTCCAAAGTCGGCGAGACCCGGACCCACCGCACGGATCAGGAGGTAGCGGGAGGTCGTTCCTCCAATGACGAACCCCACGGTTACAGCTCCATTTGAGGCGACCTCGGTTCGCGCCGATAGGTTGATGAGACTGGCCGATAAATCGTCGATTTGGGCTTCGTAGATTTCCACCAGCGCTACGCCGGGATCAGTGTTGTTTGTCGCGGGGAGGACTTGGGAGGTGTAGCCGCCAGCATCGAAGTTGCGGCGCACCACGCTATCGGCGCTATTGTCGGTGAGCGCAAATGCACCGAGTTCCCGGCCATCGCCGCTGCTGCTGGTCCATCCTCGATTGGTCGCGAGCGGGGTGATGGTGTCCTCGGTGGAAAAGACCTTGAGCTCGGTGGCGGCGATGCTGCTGGCCACGCCGAAGTCGCTGAGGGTGGGACCGATTCCGCGCACCACCAACTGTTTGGAACTGGATCCATCCAGCACGAATCCAGCGATCAGGGCGCCAGCTCCGTTTTCAGTGCGATTACGGACCGACAAATTCACCAATCGTCCCGGATTGGATGCACCTTCGGGAATAACCTGACCAATCGACTCGATCGTCGCTCGTCCTAAATGACGGGGACCATGGCGATATTGAGGCCAAGGATAGGTCTCGCTGGGGGGCGCCGGGCCGATGCCACCGAGGTCAAATGCGTATACCTTGCCATCACCGTTGCCGACGTAGACCCGGCCGTTGGCGAGGACAGGGGAACTGCGGAACCAGTTTCCGGCCGACCAAGCGCGAATTTGTTGCCCGTCCGACGAGAACCGGAAGAGTTTGTTCGCATAGCTCCCCACCACAATTGAGCCATCAGAAGCGATGGCGGCAGATGATGATCGCGCCTGCGCTTCGATCGAGGAGCGCCAAACCATGGCTCCGGAGGTTTGATCCAAAGCGTAAAGAAAACCGTCATAGCTAGCGAAGTAGGCGCGGCCGTCGCCGAGCGCTAGGGACGAAGATACATTTTCGCCCGCTTCGGGAGTGCGGAATACCCAACGCAGCTCGCCTTTGTCGGTGATGGAAAAGACGGTGCCGTTGAGACTTGAGGCATAAATATTTCCGAACTGATCAATGGACGGAGACGTGTAGATCCCGCTGGTATCATCGGTGGCGGATGCCGTTTGAGGCTGGAACACCCAGAGCAAATCACCGGCGGGACTGAGGGCGTGAATGGCGCCATCGTTGGCGGGTTGTATGATGGTGCCATCAGTGGTGATGGCAGGACCGGCGTAACTGCCTTCGCCGGGGATGGTGTAGTTCCATAGCTCGGTGCCGGTATTCGAGATAGCGCGGAGCTCGCCGGCTACTTGTTTGATATAGATGGTGCCGTCTGCCGCGATCGCGGGTGCTGCCACGTAGGCGGAGTTGCCCAGCGCTGTCGTCCATCGAATCGAGCCATCCGGATTCAACGCGTAGATGTTTCCGGTCAGAGTCCCGAAATAGATGATCCCATCCGGAGCCACGGCAGCCGTGCTGGAGTCCGAATAACCGTCCGTGGCGGTGCGCCATTTCAGGCTGCCGTCGGGGTTAAGTGCGTAGAAAAAATTATCGGTGCTGCTGACGTAGATAGTGCCATCGGCTCCGACTGCCGGAGCATTGGTGATGCTGGGGCGACGCAGGTCGGTATCGGAGCGGTCACCGGTCGAGAATTGCCAGATTGCATCGGTGAGGGAGAGCGTGATCTCAGCTGATTCGGCTCCCAAAGTATCGAGCGCGATTCGATACACGGTGCCCTCGCTGGCGGTGAACTCGACCAAAGCATTGAAGTTTGCACCGGAGATTCCGGCATCATCGTTGGATGCAAGTTGAGTGAGGGCATTGACGCTCGAACCGGTGTAAATCGCGAGGGCCGTATCTGCCGAAACGGAGTAGGCGCTAACTTGAAATGTGCCGTCGCGCGGTGCTTCCCAGCTATACCAAAGGGTCTTGCCGTTGGCTCCGGAAACGTGGGTGGGTTCCCCCGATTCACGCGTGGCGTTAGCGTTGGTCGTGGTGATAAGCGGAGCATCGCCGTCGAGAGGTTGAGCTGAGTCAAACGCGTCGTTGGCTAAGGCTGAGGAGACGTTGAGGATCACCATGCCTGCCGCTGAATTATCGACGGCGATTTGGTAGGTGGTGTTGATGGCTGCGCTGAACGCGACTCGGGAGGACAAGAAACCGGAGCTCTCGTTATCATTGAAGACGAGGAGGCTGAGGGCGTTGAGGGATTCCCCGGTGTAGACTGCGATTTGGGTGTCGCCCTCTGAACCTCGAGTATCGATGGAAACATCTCCGGTGGACGGGGCAGTCCAAGTATACCAAAGCGAACGACTGAGCCGGCCGGCGTGGGCGGGTTCCCCCGTTTCGGTGGAAGCGTTGAATGTGCTGGAGCGTGCCTTGATGACGTTGCCGGCCAGTTTGGCCCGATCAGCAAAGTCGTCGTGGAACGGGCGATTATCGGTGGAGTTTAAAGCATCGGCGACATTCAGGCGGCCACCCGTGATCGATTTACCCTCGAACTCGTTCCCGGCGCGGGTGCCGCGCAGCAATCGGTTGATGGTCGCGCGGTAATTCTCTTGAGGATACTGGGCTTTGAGCAACGCGACCGCACCCGCGACAATGGGGGAGGCCATCGAAGTCCCCGTTTTGGTAGCCACTGCGGTGTCGTTGGCGACACCGGTCGATACAATTTGGCTGCCCGGAGCGAAAAGATCGACCGAGCCTGATCCGGTATTGGAAGAAGTGGCCCGGTCGTCGAGGCGAGTGGAGTTTCCTACCGAGAGAATATTATCAATTTCGTAGCTCGCAGGGTAGGCGCGGGAGAGATCGAGGTTGAGGGATTCGTTGCCTGAAGCGGCGACGAATACGATACCCGCATCACGTGCTCTCCGGATCGCGCGGAGTTGAGCTTGGCTGAAGGCTCCTTCGACGCCGAGAGCGCCGTAAGACGCGTTGATCACGTCTGCCCCGTTGGCGATGGCGTAGTCGATACATTCGAGCTCGTCCGCGGTTGAACCGGAGCCGTTCTCGCCGCCGAGAAAGCGCAACGGCATGAGTTGCACCTGCCAGGCGACTCCCACCGTGCCCAATCCGTTGTTACCTGCCGCGCCGACTAAACCCGTGACGTGGGTGCCGTGACCTTCCGTGACTTCGTCGGTTGGGTCGCCGGAATTGTCGCGGGCATTGATACCGTGAACATCGTCCACGTATCCATTGCCGTCGTCGTCGCGGTTATTGCCGGCAATTTCGCGAGGATTGGTCCAGAGATTAGGCGCAATGTCGCGGTGAGTCAGGCGAGCGCCGGTGTCGATCACGGCAACAATCACGTCGGTCGCGGTGGCGCGAATATCCCAAGCTGCGACTGACCCGATGTCGGCGCCTGCGGTGCCGCTCGATTGGCCCGTGTTTTGATGGTGCCACTGTGAGCCATCGGTAAATGACGGATCGTTTGGGATCAAAGCGGTTTGGCGCAGATGATCGTATTCAACAAATTCGTAGAGACCACTGGCCGCGAGAGCCGAACGAGCTTCGGCTGGAGTCATTCCCTCGGGGATTTGGAGCACCCGCAGGTCGTCGATGTTAGAAAGGGTGAGATCTACCCCAAAGCCGTGAATCTGCTCCAGCGCGATGAGGGCACCGGCTTCGGCTGAACTCAGCGGCATCGCTAGGATTTTCTGATTCGTATATCCTTGGGCCATTTCCTTCGCGGTGAAGGGTGGCGTGGCATGGGCGCCCGCTCCATCCGGGGCCGCGACCATCGGCGAGAGCAATAATACTCCGGCGACGAACGCAGTGATGAATCCACTGAAGGGCACGCGAAGTTCAGGCATGTGAACGTGTGACCTTAAATTGCAGGCGGAGTTCGAAAAAAATACTCAACCCAGCTCGTTAACGTAATGACGTAAGGCGCGTTGGTAGGAGGTTATGCCAGGGTCGTCGGCGTGATCTAGCACCAGGCCCAGGGCTAATTTTAGTGCTTCGGTCGGACGGCCTTGATCGTGACGCACCAGGGCGAGAAACGCCTCAAATTCGGGTTGGTCGGGAAATTGCAGGATGCCTGATTCAAGCACGGCTGCCGCACGATCGAGATGCCCGAGGTTTCGTAGGGTCGATCCAAGACCAATCAGTGCTCCACTTTGCTCATTGGGAGGAAGGCCCAAAGCGATAGCTTTTTCGTAGTGAGGCAGCGCTTCCGCCTCTCGACCGAGTGAATCGAGCGTCCAGCCTAGTTGATAGGCGATCTCAGCGACGTGGGGGTATTCTGCGGTCAGGGACTGCAATTGATCCAATACGCCCTCGATTTGACCGCCGTGGCGGGCGCCCGTAATAGCGTCGAGGGCAGGTTTCCAAACGGGTTGCTCATCTTCCATCGATTACGAGAGAGAAAGGCTCATCGCAGGGAGGCAAGGTGAAGTGCCCGCAAAATATGGGGTTGAGTTGCACTCTATTCATTCCTTTTCACTCTTATCGGAGTCTTTCTCCTAGGGCGCGGAATAAGCCGTGCCCCTAAAGGCTCTTGTTAGCTTCACCCTCAATATATTATGAAAAAATTATTCCCAATTCTAGTCAGTGCCTTGGCGCTTTCGATTTCCGCTTCTCTATCCTCCGCCGCGCATCACGAAGGTGATCACGAAGAGGAACCTGCGAAAAAGGGTATGAACATGGCTCCCAAGTCAGTCATCCATGTCGTGACTGTTTCCTGGAACGAGGATGCCTCCGAAGCCGACATCAAGGCTGCCCTCAAAGGTGTTCACACACTCGGCAAAGAGTATGACGGTATCAAACGCGTTTGGACTAAGACCGTTAAGGCTCAAGGTGATAAGACTCACGCATTTGTGATGGAGTTCAAAAACAAGAAAGCACTGGCAGATTACTCCGGTAGCGACGCTCAGAAGAACTGGTATAAGGTCTACATCGACGCCCGTGGCGGCAGCACGACCTTCGACATCTCCAACTAATTTTAACGCTCTAGCGTTTTCCTAGTTTAAACCGGTCCCGCGAGGGGCCGGTTTTTTTGTGCGCCGGGGTCAGGTCGTTGATAAATTCTACGAAGTGTAACGGAGTAAACTTATGACGACCTGACCCCGTCCCCACACCATTCGGCTGCCTACCTCCGCGTCCAAAGTTAAGCACCTACGTGGTTGGCCAACCCTGTAGCCAGCCAACTGGGCAGAAATTCCCCGCGCCCTCGCCACCACTCTGTCGCCTGGCTGGGCGACGGAGATGGCGAAAGTCGCTGAGCGTTATTTCGAAGATTTGTCCGGCAACGCGCGCGTCGCGATCTCGTCCTGCAGGCGAGTGAGGTAGTCGGCAAACGGTTGCGTGCCTTCGTCGCCGCGGGCTCGCGAGCGGACGGATACGGCCTGCGCCTCGGCTTCTTTGGCGCCGAGAATCAGAGTGTGCGGGACCTTGTCCAATTCAGCCCGGCGAATCTTCGCGCCAAGTTTGTCGGAATGCCCGTCGAGTTTCGCTCGGATGCCCACGGCCTTAAGCTTGGACAATAAATCCTGACCGTAGTCCATGACCTTGTCGCTGATGGGGAGTAGGCGAACCTGCTCGGGTGCGAGCCAGATGGGGAAGTCGCCGTTGAAGTGCTCGATCAGCACGCCACAGAAACGTTCCATCGAACCGAAAGGAGCGCGGTGAATCATCACCGGACGGTGCGGTTTATTGTCGGCTCCGATGTAAGACAGGTCGAAGCGCACGGGCAGGTTGTAGTCGACCTGCACGGTGCCGAGCTGCCATTCGCGGCCTATCACGTCCTTGACCACGAAGTCGATCTTAGGGCCATAGAACGCGGCTTCGCCGGGTTCTTCAGTGAAAGGCACATCAAGGGTTTTGGCGGCGTTGCGGCAGGCTTCCTCGGCCTTGTCCCAGACCTCGGTCTCACCGGCGTATTTGTCGGAGTCAGGATCGCGTAAACCGACGCGCACGCGGTAGTCGGACATACCGAGCGTTGAGAGCACGATTTTCACGAGGGCCAAACAGCCGATCACTTCTTCTGCGACTTGATCTTCGGTGCAGAATAGATGGGCGTCATCCTGCGTGAATCCGCGAACCCGCGTCATGCCGTTCAGCTCGCCGGATTGTTCCCAACGATAGACCGTGCCGAATTCGGCGAGGCGAACCGGCAAATCCCGATAGGAATGCGGCTGTGAGTCGAAGATTTTAATGTGATGCGGGCAGTTCATCGGCTTCAGCATGAAGCCATCCAGAATCTGCGTGGGATCCATTGTGCGTTCGGGGGGAATGGTTTCCTGACCGGTGCGTTGATTGATTTCGGCCGCAAAATGAGGCGAAGCCGCTTCGAGGCGCGAGGTGAGTTCGGCGCAGGAACAGCCTTCACCGGCCAGGCGAGCGAGATCCTGGGGTTCGGGGATGGCCGGAAATTGAGACTCCTTGTAGTAGGGGAAGTGGCCGGACGTTTTGTAGAGATCGAGTTTGCCGATGTGGGGCGTGAAGACCTGTTCGTAGCCCTGCTTGCGCAACTCGTCGCCGATGAAGTTCTGCAACTCTTGGCGGATGATTGAGCCGTTTGGCGTCCAGAGGATAAGGCCTTGCCCCACATCTTCATCGATGACGAAGAGCTTCAGGTCCTTGCCGAGTTTACGGTGATCACGAGCGCGAGCTTGCTCGATGCGCTCCATGTATTCGGCGAGTTCGTCCTTGGTGGTGAAAGCCGTGCCGTAGATGCGTTGCAGTTGTTTGTTCTTCTCGTCGCCCCGGTGATAGGCGCCGGCAATCGAAAGCAGTTTGAACGCCTTGATCTTCTTGGAGTAACGCACGTGGGAACCGGCGCAGAGATCCTTGAATTCGCCGTTCTCGTAAAACGAAATCTGTTCGCCCTCGGGAATGTCGTCGAGGCGACCCAGTTTGTAGCGTTCTTGACCGCGTTCCTTGAGAATTTCGATGGCTTCTTCGCGTGAAACTTCGGAGCGACGGAAGGCCTGGTTCTCTTTGATAACCTTGGTCATCTCGGCCTCGATGCGTTCGAGATCCTCAGCGGTGAATTTGTGGTCTAGATCGAAATCGTAATAGAATCCGGTGTCGGTAGGAGGTCCGATATCGAGCTTGGTCTCGGGAAAGAGGCGGAGCACTGCAGTGGCTAAAACGTGCGAGCACGAGTGGCGCAATTCTTCGAGGGGAGTCATGGACATGGTGGTAAAGTAGCGAGTAGCGAGTAGTGGGTAGCGAGTAGAAATTGCCGCGTTATTGTAGTCGAATAGAGAGTCGTATGCTCGCTACTCGCTACTGTCTACTCGCTACTGTCTACTTGGTTCTAAGTCATAGCCGTCTTTGCGGTCTTTCATGGTCCAACCGGCAGTGATGATCTCAGCGCGAAGAACGTCGGCCGCTGGCCAATCCTTGGCTTGCTTGGCTGCCCAACGTTTTTCGGCGAGTGCGGTGATGTCAGCCGGGATTTCGATGATCGTTTCGGCGGGGGGAGTCAGATCGAGTCCGATGGCAAACATGATCCGGTCGAAAGTAGCGGCGTCTGCGTCACCGGTTCCTCGGTTGATGATTCCAAAAAGTGCGCCGAGAGCGGCGGGGGTGTTCAGGTCGTCGCGTAAGGCATCGAATACGCCGTCGAATTTGGCCGGATCACCGGTTTGGTTGGCGATTGCCGCCCGGAAACCACGCAGAGTCTGCAAAGCCTTCTCTGCGGCGGTCAGCGAGCTGAGCATGAAGTTGAGTTGCTTGCGGGGGTGTCCGGCCAGCAGCACGTAGCGCAGAGCCACGGGTGAGTGTCCCATCTCCTTGAGCTGATCGAGCGTATAGAGATTGCCGAGCGACTTGCTCATCTTCTTGCCGTCAACCAACAGATGCTCGCTGTGATACCAGTGATGCGCGAATTCGGTGTCGTTGCAGCATTCGCTCTGAGCGATCTCGTTTTCGTGGTGGGGGAAAAGTAGATCCACGCCGCCGGTGTGAAGGTCGATGGTCGCGCCGAGATGCTTTTTGCTCATCGCGCTGCACTCGATGTGCCAGCCGGGACGGCCTTCGAATGTGCCTTTTGGGCCATCCCATTTCACGTCGCCGTCTTCAGGCTTCCAAGCCTTCCACAGGGCGAAGTCGGTGCCGTCTTCCTTTTCGTCGGCATCCACGCTGCTGGTGTCTTTACCGGTGTTGCCGGCTTCGAGGGCGGAGCCTGCTTTGAGCTCGCGTTCCTTAACGCGGGAGAGGCGGCCGTAGTTGTCGAACGAGGAGACTTTGAAATACACCGAGCCATCGGCAGCGCGGTAGGCGTTACCTTTGTCCATGAGCACCTGGATCATGTTAACTTGCTCGGGAATGTGATCGGTGGCGGCCGGTTCGACGTGCGGGATCAAGCAGTTGAGCGCGGCGCAGTCGGCATGGAATTTTGCCGTCCATTCCTGGGTGACCTCGGTCAGGGGGCGTTTTTCCTCCCGGGCTCTTCGGATCGTCTTATCGTCGACGTCGGTCAGGTTGCGAACGTGGCGCACCTTGTCCGCGCCGAACTCGAGTTCGAGCATGCGACGGATGATATCATTGACCACGAACGAACGGAAATTGCCGATATGGGCGGCGGCATAGACGGTCGGTCCACAGTTGTAGAAACGGTAAACCCCATCGGCCTGGGAAGGCGTGACGGGGCGAAGAGAGCGAGATAGAGAGTCGTGAAGCTGCAAAGCCATGATCGTAAGGGCAATAACGTGAACCTTTCTTCCCCCGAAAATCCAACCCAATCTCGATAATCTCCTCCCCCCTCCAAAATCGAAACTCAGTGAAGTTTAACCATATTGGTTAAACTTGAGGTTGGGTGTTCTATTCTGACTTTAACCAATATGGTTAAAGTCACGGTAAGAGGGTTTAGGGTTACGGTTAGTTGGGCGAGTTGAGGGCAGAGGGTTAATTGGCGATTTTGGGAGTGGCGGAACGGGGTGGGTGGTGTAGATCGTTGGGATCATGTCTTTTGATCGTCCCCTTGATTTGGTTGAGCGCCCTCGTCGTCTTCGTCGCACCGCGTCGCTTCGTGCGATGGTGCAGGAAACCGTTTTACGTCCGGCAGATTTCATCGCGCCCCTGTTCGTGATCGATGGCAAAGGCGCCCCGCAGCCGATTAAATCCATGCCGGGCGTGTATCGCTACAACGTTAAGGATTTGGTGAAGGAGTGCCGGGCTTTGCACAAACTCGGCGTCCCTGCCGTGGCGTTGTTCCCGAAGCTCGCGGCGAAGTTTAAGAATGAGGATGGTTTCCATGCGCTCGACGAGGATGGATTGATCCTCCGCGCGGTGCAGGCGGTAAAATCCGCGGTGCCGGAGCTGACGGTTATCACCGATGTGGCCCTCGATCCTTACACCACTCACGGGCACGACGGCGTGCTGACGGCGAAGGGTGACGATGTGGATAACGACCGTTCGGTGGCGATTCTCAGCGAGATGGCGGTGCTGCAGGCCGACGCCGGCGTGGATATCGTGGCGCCTTCGGATATGATGGATGGCCGGATCGGAGCGATTCGCGAAGCCCTCGATGATGCGGAGCACACCAACACCGCCATCATGGCTTACTCGGCCAAATTTAATTCGGCCTACTACGGTCCATTTCGTGATGCCGTCGGCAGCAGCCAAGCGGCCGGCACCCGTTTGCTTAGCAAGGCGACCTATCAACTCGATCCGGCCAATCGTCGCCAGGCGCTCAATGAAGCGGGCTTGGATGAAGATGAAGGGGCAGATTTTATCATGGTGAAGCCTGCCGGAGCCTATCTGGACATCATCCGAGAGGTGAGGGATCAGGTTGGAAAACCTGTGGCCGCCTACCAAGTTTCGGGTGAATACGCCCAGATCCATGCAGCAGCCAAACTGGGTTGGCTCGATCTCGAGCGTTGCCGTCACGAGTCGTTGGTCGCGATCAAACGGGCCGGCGCGGATCTGATTCTCACCTATTTCGCCAAAGACATGGCGAAGTTGCTCGGTTGAGCCTAGGATGACGCCGTGAAAAAACCGGCAACATGGCAGTTCATGGTGATTGCGGTGCTTCTGATGGGGCTCGGCGGAGGTGTCACGTATTGGATTCAACTGAGTCGTTTGCAGGCTGAGTGGGCCTCGTGGGTTCCGGAGCGCCCCAAAGGGGTTGCGATTTCGGCAGAAGTTGACGCTAGGGAATCGCGGATCCGTTTGGGAGAGGTGACGGCATTAGCGCAGGTAGCGGAGTGGTATCGATCGGAACGCCACGTCTCCGCCGCCCTGATTGCTTATGAAACACTCATACGACTCGAACCCCAAAAGGGCGAGTGGTGGCTGGGCGCGGTGGCGGTTGGCGCTCATGGCGATCGCCGAAAGGCGAAGACACAGTTGAGTCGAGCTCGAGAGTTGGGGGTCCCGGATGCTCAAATGGATTTCCAGATGGGGCTGCTGGCGGAACGGTTAGGAGAGCAGGTGGACGCATTGACAGACTATCGGCGAGCCGTTGACCGAGACGCGACCCTCCGGCCGGCGTGGAGTCGGTTGCTGACGTTGTATCGATCCATTGGAGACGAGAAGGCAGCCAGAGAGGCGTTTGAGGCGGCCTTGGCAGCCAACCCCGATGCGCCGGAGCTGTTAATGGATCGGGGACGGCGCTTCCGGGAACGAGGTAATTGGCAGCAAGCATGGGCGGACTTTGAGCGGGTGCGTGAGTTGCACCCCGAATTTAAATCGGCGTGGCATGCTGCAGCTCAGATGTTGTTTCAGCTGAATCGTCCGGATGAGGCGAGGGCGCTGCTGGATGAGCGGTTGCAGGAAAATCCTGAGGATTGGACGACGTTGATGTTGCTGTGCGTCGAGGCGATCTCGGCGGAAAATAAGACCGAAGCTGATCGGTGGATCGAACGACTGGCGAAAATTGCTCCCACGGCCGACCAACATGATTGGGCTACCATGGTGCTGGTCTACCAATCGACATTCGGAGAGGCTCCGCCGAAATCGCAGCGTTGAACTAAAACGCCGAACGATCGATCTGCAGGGAATCGCCGGGGAGGAGCTTGGGGTCTTCGCCTGGGCTCTTTTGCGCGAGGCGTGCGTCGAGGGTGTAGGCTTTTTGATCCCGGACGACATTGATAGCGTTCTCTTTGGCGTAGAGGGTGAAGCCGCCAGCCGCTTGGATGGCTTTGGTCATCGTCAGATCGGGGGTCCATTCGATGCGGCCGGGACGCTGAACTTCGCCGCCCACTTAGACGAAACGTTCGGTGACGCTCACCGATACGTCGATGGTGCGGTAGAAGTCACGCTCGATGTAGGTAGACCGGATCAGGGCGGAGAGTTCGGACGATGTCAGCCCTTGAGCCTTTAATCCGCCGATGAAGGGCAGGGAGATGGTGCCTTCATCGTCGAGTTGCACCTCGTGTTGGCTCGGGTTTGGGATTCCTTGGAGGGAAACGCCCAAAGTGTCGCCTCGGCGCAGCAGGGCGGCGGATGCGGCATCGGGGAGGCGCGGGTTGCTGCCGGTAGCATTCGGAGACGTTGACGTCTCGCATCCGGTCCCGAATCCAGCGGTGGCCAGGAGGAGTAAAGCAGTGCAAAAGCGAATCGCCCGGGATGTCATGTTCGCAGTTCAGCGACTCCCGGCTGGGACGAAAGCAAAAAGCGCGACCCTTTTACCGGGTCGCGCTGAAATTTCAGTAAGATGAGTAGGACAGAATGCTAGTCGCGACTCTCTTCTTTTTTGTCGTCCTCTTCTTCGTCGTCCTCGTCCCATTTGAGGGAGGAGTCGCCTTTGAGGGATTTTTCACCCTCTTCGTCGATATCTGGCAGATCGGTGTCGCCGACATCTTCTTCGTCGGAATCTTTTCCGTCGTCATCGTCGTCGGTTTCGAATCCGGCCGGCGTGTAATCGATAATGGCGGTCAATTCGTCGAAAGAGTGGACCGCTTTGCCTTCGATGAAGCTGGCGTTCTGGTCTTCGCGAATCTCGTCCTCGACTTCATCGACGGTGAGAGGGGACTCGAAATCAATGACGTCGTTGAGCAATTTGACGCGGCAGCGAGTCAGATGATCAAGTAGATCGGCGTAGGGGCCGTTCTCATCGTCCACAATGTCGGGCAGCGTGAATAGCTTTTCGTCGGTATCGAAGATGGAGTCCTTCACTCGCTTGAGGCGCACTTTGCCATCACCGAGATCTTTATCGATCCGAAATGTGATGAATGCGACGTCGAGAAGATCCTCGTCGAAACCGTAGTCGCGTAGGGGATCGACCGAGTCGATGAGGTGGTCTACTTGGCGGGGGTCAACGATGCTGAGACCGTCGACGTCCCAGCGGACTGAATCGCTGACTTCAGTGACCCACCAGTTGTGGTCTTCACCGAGTCGAACGACGCACCAATCGAGAGATGTTGTGGAGTTTGCCATATTGCAGATGAGCTAGGTCGTTCGCAGCAAAAAGGGGCGAATTCCCACGAGTCAAACCACGAAAACACTTTCTTGTGACAATTGTTCAATTAAAGTTTTCATATAAATGCATTTAGTTGGGGTGAAATAACGATTTCAGGAGTGGAGAAACGGCGATTCTTGCATTTTTGAAAGTGACTTTCAGGCTTCGGGTTCGATGGACTTTCTCTACGAGAAATTATTAAGACCGCTGCTGTTTAAGCAGGATTCTGAAAAAGCACATGAACGTGGCGTGAGTGCGATGGCGCTACTCGGGCGGATTGCACCGGTGCGAAAAGTCCTCGAATCGTGGCATCGACTACCGTTCGATCGGTTCGATCCGGTAGAAGCTTTTGGTCTGAAATTCCCCAACGCGGTGGGTTTGGCGGCTGGTTTCGACAAGAACGCTCGGGCATGGCCCGCCGCGGCGGCGATGGGGTTTGGGCACGTGGAAATCGGCACGGTCACGGCCTTGGGCCAACCGGGGAACCCTCAGCCGCGGATGTTTAGGTTTCCGGAGCAAGAAGCGGTGATCAATCGCATGGGATTCAATAACGAAGGCGCCGAAGCGGTCGCGGCGCGATTGGCGCAGCAATCTCCTCGGGGCCAACGGCTGATCCCGCTGGGGGTCAATATAGGGAAATCGAAAGTCACCGAACTTGATGATGCCGTAGCGGACTACTTGAAGAGTTTTGCCCTTTTAGCCGATTATGCCGACTATCTGGTGCTCAACGTTTCCAGTCCCAATACTCCCGGACTACGGGAGCTACAGGATCAGGATCGTCTGCGGGAGCTCCTCGGGGCGGTCGCTGCAGCGAATCTCGAACGAGGGGAGGGGCGCCGCCCTTTGCTGCTGAAGATCGCGCCAGATCTTAATTACCGCCAAATCGATGAGGTGCTCGAAGTGATCACTGAATTTGGCTTCGACGGAATTATCGCGACGAACACCACCGTGGCCCGGCCCGGCCCATTCGCGGAGGTGAACGAAGCGGGAGGCTTGAGTGGTGCTCCGCTGCGTGATCACTCGACTCAGGTCATTAACTACATCTCTCGGGCGACCGGAGGACGACTGCCCATCATCGGGGTCGGTGGCATCACCGACGCCGCAGGTGCCGCCGAGAAGCTCGATGCAGGTGCCACGCTGGTGCAGGTCTACAGCGGCATGATATATCGCGGCCCATTCTTCGCGGCGGCGCTGGCCAAAGGGTTAGCTGACCGTCAGCGGCGTTAGATCTGCTGCTGGTGCAGGGAGTTGTCGGGCGTAAAGCCCGACCCACGAGCAAAGCAACGTAACCTAAATGTGGGTCGGGCTTTACGCCCGATAACTCCAGCTTGCTCAGATCATCCAATCGCCGCCCGCTTCGGGCCGGGAGTGGCGAGATTTCTGAGCCTTCACCACGGAGGTGCCCTCAGCATCGTAGTAAACGATACTATCGGGAGGGATGGACTTCATGAGCCATACGTTGGATCCGATGATGGTTTTGGCCCCGATGACGGTTTTGCCGCCCAGAATGTTCGCGCTCGGATAAATCGTAACGTGATCCTCGATATCGGGGTGACGTTTAACGCCTTTGACCGGGTTGCCCTCGTCGTCGAGTTCGAACGACTTGGCCCCGAGGGTCACGTTCTGATAGATCTTCACATGGTTTCCGATACGGGTGGTTTCGCCGATGACGACTCCCGTGCAATGATCGATGAAGAAGTGTGTGCCGATTTGGGCACCAGGATGGATGTCCGTTCCGGTGCGTTCGTGGGCATACTCGGTCATCATCCGCGGCAGGAGAGGCACATTGAGCCGATAGAGCTCATGCGCTAGGCGCTGGATCGAGATGACTAAAACGCAAGGGTAGGCGAGGATGATTTCCTCGACGCTGCGGGCGGCAGGATCGCCCTCGTAAGCGGCTTGCACGTCGGTTTGGCAAATGTCGCGAATCTCGGGGAGTTTCGCGAGCAACGAGCACGCGAGGTCCTCGGCGCGCTCGAAGGAGGAATCCTCCCCCATGAAATTCAGGCTCTTGGCGATTTCCTCCTGGAGGCGTTGGCGGACGGCCTTAAGCCGAGCGAAGGTGACGGCGGGCACATCGTCCTTGGCCAAGGGCTTGTGCTCAAAATACCCCGGGAAGAGCAGATGCATCAGTTCGGCCGCCAGCCAATTGACTGATTCGTCACTCGGCAGGTTCTTGCCATCGATATGGTTAATCCCGCCCTGACTTTCGTAGGAGGCGAGCAAAGCGCGTTGGATTTCTTCGGGTGACATGGGAGAGAGTCGGGGAAATTGGAAATGCTGAAAGAGTCAGCGATGGGAAAAGGAATTTAGAAAAGAGATTTCAGGGCTTTACAAGGGGCGGAGCATCTTACTTAGTCCGCCTTCCTCTCTAGGAAATGCTCAGGTGGTGGAATTGGTAGACACGCACGCTTGAGGGGCGTGTGCCGCAAGGTGTAAGGGTTCGAGTCCCTTTCTGAGCACCATTTTTCAAATTCGGATTGGCGATTTCGGATTTCAGATTGTGGCCGAGAGGGAGAAGTTGGATTGGGGACGAGAGCCCGATGAAGGGTTTGACGGAAGGAGCCCACGATAGTGGGTGACTGGAGAAGGGGCACCCGCAGGATGAGGTCGAAGACCTGAGCCGCTAAGCCCACCAGTCCTTTTCTGAGCAATATTTTAAAAATTAGATTTTTACGATTTCAGATTGGGGATATTTTTCGAGAGGTGGGGCGGTGGATTGAGGAAATGTCATGATGGCTTATGACATTGATATCCTCTGCTCCGCAACCGTTGCCCAATATTGAGAACGGAATGAGAGCCTTGATATTCCAGAGGTATTTTGATCCCGCAATCGTGCTTGCGTGCGTGCGGTCGGGTGCAAGACTGGTGAGCGAGTATCTTTACTCAATCCGACTGACATCAAACACCACACTAGCACGGGCTTCGCACCCGTTTTTTCTGCATGGACGACAAGCCCACTAACGAAGAGCCCAAGAAGGACTTCAACAAACTCGACCTGACCCAGCTTCAAAGCTTCAGCTTTGGCACGGAATGGACCAAGGAAAAATCCCAACCCGGCGGCGGTTCTCAACGTCGGGACGACCCTACTCGTAGAGACGGCCCCGCTGACGATCGCCGTGATCGCCGTGGATTCAAACGTTCTGCCGGCCCCACTCCCGGTGGTGGTGGAGGTGCCCCCGGGGGAGGTCGTGATCGTCGACCCTCTGGTGGTAGACCCGAAGGCCAAGGCCGTGGACCCGGTGGCCCGCGAGGTGACGGACAAGGTCGTGGACCTGGTGGCCCTCGTGGTGGTGGAGATCGCCGTGGTGGTGGTCGCCCGATGCCGGAAGGACCTTACATCAGTCCTTATTTTGATGCGACTTTCTATCCCGAAGATGTGAGCTTCGCAGCCCTCGCGAAGACTATCCGCTCTTCTGCGCGCACCTTTGAATTGTTCGATATTGCCAAGACGGTGATCGGCAAGAACGACCGCTTCGTTTGTGTGCTCGAACGTAAGACCGGTAAGGTCAAGGAAGGTGAAGCTAAGAAACTTTTCTTCGTATGTTTACTCGACGGATTGCCGTTCGAAACGGAAGAGGCGGCGATGAACCATGTGGTGCAAAAGCATCTCGAACGGTTTTTCCACATCCGTGAGGAAGAGGGCGAACCACCCAAGGGGTCTTTCCAGGTCATCAACCGATGTGGGGTGACGGGCGCGTTACTCGGTCCCCCGAATTACCACCTCTACAACCAAATTGTGCAGCAACACCATGCGACGCATTTGCCTCGAATGGGATTCGAGAATTTCTCCAGTCGGATCGAATCCGTCCGCGACGAAGAAGTTGTCGCAGAGTGGTTGGAGAGCATGAAAAAGGTCACGCGCTACACGTGGCTCGGTGACGCCAATGTGCCCACCAAACCAGAGGAGCCCGCCAGTGCTGAGAAGCCGGCTGAGAAACCTGCTGAAGCGACTGCTCCGGCAGAAACGCCGCCCGCCGCCGAGGCGCCAGCGAGTGCTGATGATACCCCGGCTGAAGTAGCCGCAGAACCAGCCGCACCAGCGGAAGAATCTGAAACAGCGACGGAAGAAGTTTCTACTGAAGCTGCGTCCGAAGCCTCCGCCGAGCCAGCTCCGGTTGCCGAAGCCCCCGTGGCCCCAACTCCTGTAACTGAGCCAACCTTTGATTCGATCTCCGAAGTTAGGGTTCATTTAATCACGTTAGCTCGGGATAAATGCATCCGCACATACGAGCACGGACGTTTTCACGGACGCGCGATCAGCGACATGCCTGATGGCGAAATCAAACACGCGGTATTGGGTGCATTGGAACGCCAGCAACGCTTCCCGCTCGATACCGCTAATGCGCTGCGCGGCCGTCTCCGCCGCGAAGGGTTCACCATATTCAAGAAAGGCTCGAAAGGCATCAGCTACGTTTCAGCAGTGAAACGAAAGTTTCGTATTGCCGGACAATCCTTTGCCGACTCGATCAATGGTTTGATCACCTTCGTTGAAACCAATCCGATGGTTAAAGTGAGTGAGCTCACGGAGAAATTCCTGAAGATCGTTCCGCCGGAGAGTCCAAAATCAGACGGCGAAACGCCGACTGCAACCGCTCCTAGCACGGTCTCCCCGTTTGGCGCAGATGATCAACTTCGCATCAAGCGGATGCAGCTCGATCTCCGTTGGTTGGTCACCGAGGGCTACGTGACCGAGTTCATCGATGGTTCATTGTTCGCAGCCCCTCCGATGCCGTTACCGAAGCCAAAACCGAAACCTGAACCTAAGGTTGAGAAGAAGGCTGTTCCGACTGACTCCGATTCAACCAAAGTCCCTCCCGTCGAGGTCGCTCCGACCGCGAAGGAGCCAGCTCCAACTGCGTCCGCTCCAGTGGAATCCACTCCGAGCGAGCCTGCTCCCGCTGTATCTGCTCCAACCGAAGCATCTCCAGTCGAGCCCGCTGCGGTAGAGTCAGTTCCAGCTGCACCTGCGGAAGTAACGCCGGTCGCATCTCCGGTAGAAGCCGAACCCGTGGCAATACCGGTTGAAAGTCCTGCAACCGAGTCATCGGTAGCGCCGACGGAACCAGTCGAAACTCCCGAAGCCGCTTCGGCAGTTGAAGCCCCAGTCACCGAAGTTGAAGTTGCGCCTGCAGTCGCTGAAACCGAACCCGTGTCGACACCGGTTGAAAGTCCTGCACCCGAGTCATTGGTAGCGCCAACGGAACCAGTAGAAACTCCCGAAGCCGCTCCGGCCGAGGAAGCACCGGTCCCCGAAGTTGAAGTTGCTCCTGCAGCTGCTGAAACCCAACCCGTGGCTGATCCCGAACCTGTAGCTGACGCGCCAGCGGTGGAGCAAACTGAACCAGTAGTAGCTCCTGAACTGGCGGTTGAAACCGACGATTCCAAAGAAAAGCCCCAGAGCTAATTAGGATCGTCTAAATATTCTAACCGGGGTCGTTGACCCCGGTTTTTTATTGCCCCGGGCCCAACGAGTTTGGTCACAAATTTGAACTCAGCGTTGGCGCGCTCGGCGAGCACGCCCTTGTTGGGTGCGGACGACACGGAGGTCGTCCCTCCGAGGGGAGGGACCGGCTCCGTCCGGTCCGTGGAGGAGTGGCGCTCCTGGGTGATCGGGTGGGGGATTCGCCCGCTGAATCCTTGGGGAAAGTCGAAATCATCGATTCGTCCTGCTGGGAAAACAACTCTACTGTCGGCGCGCTCGGCCGAGCACGCCCTACCTCGCGGTGATTGGCGAATGCCCCTCAGACTATCATTGCAGCTTAATCGTGTGGTTTTCCTCCGCGGTGATTCCGAGGTGTAGGTGCCAGGTGTTTTTCGGTAGCCAATCCGTGATGCGTTCCGGCCATTCGATCGCCGCGATCCATGGAGTCACCAAAAAATCTTCGAGCATTAATCCATCCAGTTCTGCGGCGCTTTCCATTCGGTAGGCATCCAGGTGGAGCAGGCGACCCGCTGGTCCCTCGTGCAGCGTGTAGAGATTGAAGGTGGGGCTAGTCACTGGTTCGGTGATACCCAAACCCTGCGCCAGTCCTTGCACGAAAGTTGTTTTACCGACGCCCAAATCACCGTGCAGCGCGAGCACCGTATCATTCGGGACTAGAGTGGCCAGCTTGCTGGCAATGTCCCGTGTTTCATCCGCGCTGGATGTGGTGAGACCTTGGCGGAGATCAGCGCAGATGTTCGAAGCCATGATATATTGATAGGTCGAGTTCGTCGTCGAAGGGAGAGACGGCCTTAGCTTTCAAAAAGCGGCCGATACATGCCAGCGGAAGCTTGAAGTGTCGGGACCATGCTTGTTGCAGCATCTCGGGCTTGGTGCGTCCGTTTACGACGAAGAGTAGCTCGTAATCTTCCCCATCGGTGAGGGCGTGAAATAGAGCGGGTTTATTGGACTCCTTGCTCATTTGATCGGCGGAGCGACTCACCGGGATCATCTGTTCACTCAAAGCCGCCCGGGTGCCTTTGGGCTGGAGGCTGATCAAGTCCTTCGCGAGGCCGTCGCTGATATCCATCATGGCGCGCACTTCCGGCCGCGACGCGAGCCATTGGCCTTCGGCGAGACGGGGCGTGAATTTCCAGTGCCAGTTGAGTCGGCTTCCGCCGAGCTTTCCGGTGGTGAAGATCCAGTCGCCTGCTTTTGCGCCCTGTCGGGTGAGCGTGCGTTGGTGGCTGGATTCACCGATGAGAGTCATCGTGGCGGTAAAACCGGTGGGTTGATGCGCAATGTCGCCGCCGACAATGGGCACCCGATGTCGACGCGCGATATTCGCCAGACTCCGGTAGAAATCTCGCAGCCATTCGATCTTCACTTCTTTGCTCATCGCCAGCGCGATAACGGCCGCGCGAGGTCGACCACCCATGGCAGCGATGTCGCTGAGGTTGCGGTTAAAGAGCTTCGCTCCGATCCCACGCGCGGGAATCGTGTCGTCGAAGTGTTCGCGGTAGATGACCGGGTCCACCGTCACGAGTTGGTCTTTGGGCGATCCAGCCAAAATCGCACAATCGTCGCCGATGCCCGCGGGAGCTTTGGGTGTCGCGGTTCCCAGCCAGCGCTGGATCTCGTTGATTAACTTAATCTCGCCGAGGGCAGCGATCGATTGGGAACGTTGGCGAGTAAACGGAGACATGACGCGGAAATTGAAGGAACGCGATAAGGCGCTTAATCCTTATTTATACTTCTAGCCCAGCGAGGAGCAGAACGAGCGTATTCAAGTTAAACAATCCGTGGGCAATGATCGGCACAGCGATTCGTCCCGTGCGTTCGTAGGCGATCGCGAAAACCAACCCGATGCCGAAGAGTGGGCCGAATGCGACCAAATTTCCATGCATCATGGCGAAGATTCCGGCGGGTAGACAGAAGGCGACCCAACGCGGAGTTCGCGTGCGCAGGTATCGAAATAAGCCAGCGCGAAAAATCACTTCCTCGGTGAGTGGCGCTACGACCACGGCGAGGAATATCATTCCGAGAAGCGCGGACGTGGATTCAAGATCACGGAAGATATCGACGAGCTCTTGTTGGGTCGTATCGAGGCCCATGGCATTGAGAGCACCGGTCCAAGCTAGGTTGATTCCGGTGAGGGGAGGGAATGCGACCAGCAATGCGATCCCACCACCGATCCAGATGTTCAGTGGCGGTGGGCTTGAGATGGGTTGTTCGATGCCGGCGGCGGTCTGGCGCTGTTTGATGTAGGCGACGGAGATGAGGGCACCGATGAGCATGCCGCCCTGAAATCCTCCACCCTGAAATACAATCAAGAGTTCTTCGTCCACGCCCAGCGTTCCAGCGAGCCACATTCCCGCGGCGTTTCCAGCTACGCCGATACCGATAATAATCAGCGCACCAAAGAAAAAATCGGTGCCAGTGACCATCCACGGGACCAGTGGGCTGGGCCGTTCGCGGGCAGCGCGAAATTTTTCACTGATGACTAATCGCCAAAACAAGAAAAGTCCGGCTACGATAAACCCCATTTGAGCAAGAATCCCCACGGCGAGGGGCAGATCAATCTCCTCGGTGATCAATATTTGGGCGAGCGGAAGCATGGGAGTCTAGTTTGGTCCGAAACGACCAGAACCTACCGCTTACGGACGTTCTTGCCGTCGTAGACTACCTTACCTTTGACGAGAGTCGTTTTGACCCGACCCTGTAATTCTTCGCCATCCCAAGGACTGTTCGACGATTTCGAAAAACCGGCGCGCGCGTCGTAAGTCCATTTCTCGTCGGGATCGAAAAGACAGATGTCGGCGGCTGCCCCAGCGGTGAGGGTGCCGGCCGATAGGCTCAGCAACTCAGCGGGTTTACGGGTCATCAGGTCTACCACTTTCGCGATCTTGAAACGGTTTTTGCGCATGAGCACGGAGAGGGTGACCGGCAGAGCGGTTTCGAGTCCGAGGATCCCGTTGGGCGCGTAATCGAACTCCTTGTCCTTCTCGTATTCGGTGTGAGGCGCGTGATCGGTTGCGATGATGTCGATCGTGCCGTCTTTGAGGCCGGCAATGATTTCGTCTTGATCCTCCTTCGTGCGCAGGGGCGGGTTCATTTTGAATTTAGGATCGTAACCCTCGATACAATCGTCGGTCAGAGCGATGTGGTGAGGGGTGGCTTCGGCGGTGATTTTTACCCCGCGAGCTTTGGCCCTGCGGATGATATCCACCGAGTTCCGGGACGAGATATGCTGCAAGTGAATGTGAGCACCGGTGTAGGTCGAAAGAATGGCGTTGCGAGAGACGATCAGATCTTCGGCGGCATTGGGCCATCCGCGGAGGCCGAGGCGGGTCGAGACGATCCCTTCATTCATCACGGCTCCGACGGTCATGGAATGATCCTGACAGTGGTCCATCAACGGCAGGTCGAACATTTTGGCGTATTCGCAGGCGCGGCGCATCAGTTCGTTGCTCTGCACGCAGTCACCATCATCGGTGATGGCGACGACGCCGGCTTTGGCGAGGGAGCCGATGGGGGCCAGAGCTTCGCCTTTCATGTCGACGGTGATACAGCCGGTCATGTGCACGTTTACCACCGCGTCGCGTTTGATGACGTCGTTGATGTATTGGATCGTGCCGGTGTTGCTAGCGGGCGGCGAAGTGTTGGGCATGCAGACGACGGTGGTGAACCCGCCGGCGGCAGCGCAGTGGGAACCCGTCGCGATGTTTTCTTTATGCGTCTGACCGGGTTCGCGAAAGTGAACGTGAACATCGACGAGACCCGGGCACGCCACGAGGCCCGTGCCATCGATAACTTTCGCCTTCTTTTTGTCGGCCGCCGAAAGACGGTCTACGATGACTCCGTTTTGCACGAAGAGATCGCCGATGGCATCCCGCTTGTTGGCAGGATCAATTACACGGGCATTTTTGATGTGAAGGCTAGGCATGTTCTTTTAGGAAAATCTGAGAGCTGAAAAACTGAGAAGCTGAAATTCGAATCTAGGCGGTTGGGGTCACGTATTCGGGCTGGCCGCCAGAACAGAGGTAGAGCACCGCCATCCGCACAGCGATGCCGTTGGTAACTTGTTCGAGGATCACGCTGCGATCGCCGTCGGCGAGTTCGTTGTCGATTTCCACGCCACGATTAATCGGTCCTGGGTGCATGATGATGGCGTCGGGATGGAGCCAGGAGGCGCGTTGTTGATTGAGCCCAAACATCGAGGTGTATTCGCCGATGGAGGGAAACATTCCCGAGTTTTGGCGCTCGTGTTGAATCCGTAGCAGCATGACGACCTCGGCGTCGGCGAGGGCTTCGCGCAGGTTGTGCGATACTTTGACCCCCAGTGCTTCAAAATAAGGAGGCACGAGCGTAGAGGGTCCGACTACCGTGACATCGGCTCCAAAGGTCCGCAGCGCCTGGATGTTGGAGCGAGCGACTCGGCTGAAGAGAATATCTCCCAGAATCACAACGCGTCGGCCGGTGAGATCGCCCAAACGTTCGCGCATGGTGAAGGTGTCGAGCAGGCCTTGCGTCGGGTGCTCATGGGCACCGTCACCGGCGTTGATCACGGGAATGTTGAGGATCTTCGAGAGGTATTGAGGCGACCCGGGGGCGGCGTGCCGCATCACGATCATATCGGCCTGCAGGGCCTCGATGGTTTGGGCGGTGTCGCGCAACGATTCCCCCTTGGTCGTCGATGAGGACTTCGCATCGAGCGAGATTACATCGGCCGAGAGGCGTTTGGCCGCCATTTCGAAGGCCATGCGCGTGCGGGTGCTTGGTTCGAGGAAGAGATTGACGATCGTCTTACCGCGCATGGCGGGGACTTTTTTGACGCTGCGATTCAGGATTTTCTTAAATCCGGCGGCGGTCGTATGAATTTGTTCGAGCTCTTTTCGGGAGAGTTCTTCGAGGGTGAGAAGGTGGCGGCGGTTCCAGGGCATCAGCTGATTAGGGAGAAAGGAATTAGGGTTTTGGGGAGGCCTTGGTGATCGAAACCGAGTCGTGAGACGGCGCGTGGGCGTCGAGGGTGACAACAACTTTTTGACCAGGCTTGGTTTCGAGGCGGATCCCGCAGTAGTCGGCGGAAAACGGGAGTTTGCGGCCGCCGCGATCAATCAGGATCGCGAGCTCAACGGCGGCGGGGCGCCCGTGGTCGAAGAGTTCATTGAGCGCCGCATTTAAGGTGCGGCCGGAATGGAGGACATCGTCGACTAGAATGACGACTTTCCCGGTCACATCGAATGGAATGATGGTGGGTCGGGATTCCTTAGGGATGGGATTGCGGCCGATATCGTCGCGATAAAAGGACGTGTCGAGTTCGCCGGTGGGAATCTTGGGGTCCACCGCGGCCGCGATACGGCGGTTAAGCTCCAAGCCTCCATTGGCAATGCCGATAAGGCACAGATTAGAATGATCGCCATGGCGGGCCTGAATGGCGGAAGCGATCTCCGCGATTGCAGCGTGGAGGCGGGGGGCGTCGAGAGTCAGCGGCGCGGGCACAAGGATCGGTTTGAAGCCGGCACGAGGAGGGCTCAAGCGGGAAGTTCTATTCAGGGTCGGATTCGTCGTCTAGTCGCGGCTAAATGCAAAGCGGTCGCGCATGGCGGTGAAGGGTTTTTCGAATCCGCGATAAACCAAAGCGCTCAGCCCGATCGTGATCGTAATGAACAGGACAAAAGCGACGTAACCTTGGATCGGACTGGCGTTGAATTCAGGCATCCACCGCTCCGCCAAGAACCGCAAAACGAGCATGTGGCTCAAATACATGGAGTAAGACCAACAGGCCAGGGCCCGGATACCGGTATCGAGCCCCGCGATGCGAGTGGTTTTGGCGTGAAGCCCCCACGGCAACAGACAGGCGAACCCGAAGGAGACCAGGTTGAAGCGCAGAGTCTCAGCAAATAGGCGGGACTGGGCTTCAGCTGGGGCGTAGAGGGTCGTATAGGCGTAACCGAGGGAGGCGAGTCCGATGATGGCTGTCGGCCATTTGAAGCGCTCGAAAGCGCTCGAATAGCGCAGCGATATCCACGCGGCTAAGATTCCAACCATCATAGCGTCAAAGCGTGCAATGGTGACGACCCGAGGTTCAACCGTCCAATCGACGGCTGGGTCGGCGCCAAATTGCCACCTCACCCCGGTCGAAAAAATGTAGAACGCCGCACCCGCGCCGAGGATTACGACATCGCGCGGAAGGCGTAGCCGATAAAGCAGCCACATCACGGCAGGAAATAGGAGGTAGAACCACTCTTCGACGGCGAGACTCCATGACTCCGGAAAGAAGAACACGCCGTAATTTGAGAAGTTCTGGATAAAAACAAGGTAGCCAGAGAATCGATCCCAAGGCACGGGTTGGGGAAACACCCAGAGAATGACCGCGAGATTGATCAGCAGAAAAAGCAAGTAGGCGGGCAGGGTGCGAAACCAGCGCCGGGACCAAAAGCGAAGTAGTTCGGAAGGCTCGCTGAGGCGGTCTCCGGTGCGCAGCAAGATGCGACCAATCAAGAAGCCGCTGAGCACGAAAAATAATTCTACGCCGTAAAATCCGCCGTGACCCAAATAGCCGAGGAGAAAGGTCCAATCACCGATCGGGATCGGAGGCACGTGAGGGTAGAGAAATGTCAGCCCGTGGGCGACGAGGACTCCCAAGATCGCGCAGCACCTCAGTATATCGAGGCCGATGACGCGGGTTGAAGGAGAACTCATGCGGACGCCGATAGTGTTTCGAGGGCGAGAGTGAGCAAGATTGGAAACAACGGGGGTGCGGCGGAGGAGGAGGAGGAGGAGGCTCGGAAGCTGCGGGGAGGCAGGATGGGGGGACGAGTAGAGATTCGCCGTTTCCGAGGCTCCCTCGGTCTCCCAAAATAGAAACCGCCCCGCCGATTAGGGACGGGACGGTTTGATCCGCTGACGCACTCGACCCAGAGGGTCAGGGAACTTCGTAGATCTCGGCCAATGCTTCACCGTTGTTGGTGTCAGTTGGCGTGATCTGAATGGTGTAGTTGCCCGGATCTAGCAGCGACAGGGTCGCGGCGTCACCGGTGCCAGCGCCGAGTTCGAAAGCGCCTACGAAATTGGTGGCGGCGAGCAGCTCGTAAACGAAGTCAGCATTGCTCCAATCTTGATTGGAGAGCACCGCACGTTGGTTGGAATCGTAGATCGTGAGCTCGGGGTTGTTGATGGTATTGGGCACACCGTAAGTTCCCAGAGTGGGACCAATACCCCGGACAAGTAGGGTGCGCTTGCCGGTGCCTTGTAGACTCATGCCCATGATCAAAGCGTCAGCTCCAGCGGAAGCCGTGCTGCGCACCGAAACATTGACGAGTTTCGAAGTTGGGTTGGCGTCGGCATCGTAGACCTCGAGGATCACGAAACCGCCTTGGCCATCCGCGCCCGTCACTTGGGCGGTGTAGGAAGCGTTGGCGGGGAGGTTGATGAGCAGAGCGGCATCTCGGCTACCGGTTTCGATGCTAAATGCTCCTACGGCATTGAACGCGCCGACGAGTGAAGCGTCCCAGTCGTCGTTGGTCGCGATGACGTTTTAGTTACTGTCGTAGACGGTGACCTTGGGATTCGGCATGACGCCAGTCAGGCCATAGGGAACGAGGCCGGGGCCGATCGCGCGAATGAGCACTTGCTTGGAACCGCTGCCGCGAATCACGAAACCAGGAGTGATGACCTGGCCGAGGGATGCGTTGGTGCGCACTGAGATGTTGCGTAGCGTAGATGCGGTTTGGCTCAGCGAAACCGTGGCGGCTTGCGAGGTGATCGTGCCATCGCTGTTGGTCACGCGCACCGTGTATTGGCCGGCGTCACCTGCGTTAGCATTGTTGCGCAGCAGGATTGAGCCGGTTTCACCGGAGAGGGCACCTCCGTTTAAATCAATGGCTCTCGCCGCTGTGATATCGGCGATATAGAGGCCGAAACCGGATTCGAGATTCAAGGGCCCAGCGGACACTCTCGTGTTCATAGAGCCGATATAACGGCCAGCGAGGTCAGCTTGGGCCTGCAGTCCGGTGGCGAACAAAATCGCTCCGGCGAAAGCCGTCACAGCGCGCAGAAGGGTGGGTCGAGTTTGTTTTAACATGTCAATAGATGGGTCGAAGCCCGGAATTGGGCCTTTGCCATCCTATTGCAAAAATAGAGATCACTCCATACGCACACTTGCGTAGCTTAGCGGATCAGGTCGCGTCGGAGGCAGACTCAAGCCACTCGGTTAGCGCGGCATCATCAGGGATGTGAGCGCCGAACTGGTAATCTGGGGCCAGTAGACGAGCGTAGGCCGGATCCAGGAACCGCTGACAATGCAGCAGCACGCGCGTTTTGTGACCGGGCGCGCGCACCAAACGACCGAGGCCTTGATTCACTTTTTGAAGACCTGGGACGCGATAAACCAAGTCGAAGGCCTGCTTGCGCGTCTCAGGGGAACGCTCCAATTCAGCCAACCAAGCCCGTTGGCGAGCATTCACCTCGGGCAGTGCTGGTCCGACTACCATCGCGTGCGATATTCTACCGCCAAGTAGATCAATGCCTTCGGCGAAACTACTACCCAGAACCAGAAACAACACATCGGACAACGCGATGGATTGCTCCACCCATTGAGCTTGGGCGGCCAATTCACGCAACCGTGGCTGCAGGGCGACCCGAATCCCGGGTTCGTTGTGCGAGAGTGCTTCGTTGATGGCTTCGGCGTAGCGATAGCTGGGGAAAAACACGGCGACACTGCGGTCAGCCACCGCACACAACCTCGCGACGGTTCGAGCCGTCGCCGCGTAGTGCTGCGCCCGATGTTGGTAACGGGTGTCGACTCGCAGATCGACCGCGACGTCATAAGCCCCGTCTCGCCATGGCGTGATGGCATCAACGCGACCGAGTTCGGCGGGTTCCAGGCCCAGCGATGTGGTGACGGCTTGGTCGGGTCCAACGGTGGCGCTCGCTAAAACCACTTGCCCAAACGTCCGTAACGTCGAGCCGATCACCGGAGCGGCATCGAGGCAGGTGAAATGCACCTCCCCATCGCGGGGTGCCCACACCAGTCGCGTGAGCGAATGATCGCTCAACCAAGCGGCCAGTTCGGCAGGTCGCCAAAGCGTTTCGGCGAGCTCGGGCCCGAGTGCGCCGTAATCCAACTCCGTGACCGAGAGGTGCTCTGATACCTGAGTGAGCGCCTCGGTGAGATCGTCCTCGGCGATTGCATCCAAGGCATCGGTCGCACGAATGCCTGCAACGATAAGGGTGAGAGTCTCCCATCCTCGTAATAACTGACTGGATACGCGTTGGTGATCCAGTTCGGCCAATACGCCGCGCAAGGCATTACCGTCCAATTCATGGGAATGGGAATCCGCCACTCGGGAAGATAAGTTGTGCGCTTCATCCACGATCAGCATGGTGCGAGCGGGATTCCAGCCGGGTTGGTTTTCGAAGAGGCTGCGATTGCGCGGAGCAAAGATGTAATTGTAATCACCGACCCAAACATCCTGAAACGCCAAGGCGGTCCGGGTGACTTCGTAAGGACAGATGTTCGCGCTTTTCCCCGCCTGTCGCAAAACCCCAAGTTCGCGTGATTCGTTGTCGAAGAGGTGAAATCGATCCAGTCCACTTTCCGGCCAACGCGCCTCGATGTCTTGAATGAATCTACATTCCTCACGCACGCAGTGAAAAGTATGGTTCACGCAATGCTCCCGCTTATTTCTAACATGCCAAACTCGCAGCCGGTTCGTATGGTTTTCCGAAGCCTCTGAATCCGCCCGAGGAGCTGTCATACGGTCGAGCGTGGAGACCACTTGGAGTTGACCCGTGGACTTGCTGGTCACGTAGACCACCCGATCGCATTGGGCCGATTTCAGGGCCTCCAAGGCGGTTTCCAGCATAACTCCCGTCTTCCCAAACCCGGTCGGCGCTTCGAACGCGACGATGGATTTTTCTGCCAGGGCGTTGGTGAGATTCTTCTGGGTGTCCTCTTGGCCCGGACGCAATACTTCGAATGGAGAGGAGAATTTCAGCGTTTGACGCCGCTCGAACGATTGAAGGTTCAGATCAAGGAACTGGGTGAAGCGTTCGAGGCGAGATTCGAAGAGGCCCTCGTCTTCGCGGGAAAGGGTAATCGTTTGCGAGAGCCCATTCCCGGTTTCGACAAATACGAGTTCTCCCCGAATCTGCTCCTCTGGCGCAGCAATACGACGCAACGCGAGGTAGGTCGCAAGTTGGGCGAAGTAGGAAGGATACTCGGCGCGCAACTCAGGTTCTGGCACCGGAACCGCGCGAGTGAGCGTCTTAATTTCGCGAAGAATCGTGATACTGCCATGGGGCACCGATTGGTCGATGCGCCCGGTGACCTTGATCGTCCAGCCGTGGTGAAACACGGCCCCGTTAATCGGGACTTCAAACTTCGCCGCGGAGTTTTCCGTGATCGTTTGCTGCTGCATCTCACGATGCCAATGCGATCCGAGCTGTGCTCGCCAGAGCCCCGATGAACCGTCGCCCCCATCGCGCGGACCAATCGCGAAGGCCGCCAATTCACCGACGCTCAATTGGGCGGTGCGAGCGGCGAGGTCGAATTGCATGAGACGGGTTAAGGAAGAGGAGGAGACGTTGTCCGGAAGATCAGTCGACCAGAATATCAGTATGACCCCGCAGATAGTCTTCGAGCTTTTGGTGCAAGCGAGCGACAGCGTCGGTCTCGAGGGTCTGGTCGGCGGCGGGCTGATTGAGGAGCTCGGCGACCGCACTGCGATCGTCCCGGAGCAGCGTAGGAAACCAGTGCTCTTTGATGGGGTAACCTTCGTCCCGAGCGAAACAGAAGTGGCTTTTGAATCCGACCACGTCCGGGCGCTCGCTGTGGGCGAAGGCGGAGAGAGCGGTCTGCAGCAATCGGTAAACTGATTCGCGACTGTCCTCGTGCATAGGATTCCGCGCGATGAGGGAGGTGAATTCCACGGCATGCTGAAGACGGCGGTAGCCGGCTCCGATAGCGGCGAACCGCTCCAGCACGCGCACATCTTTGACAAACCACGTCCCGGATGATCCGGCGTCGAGCATCAAGGCGACGCGATCGAACAGGTCCAACGGGGAGTGGGTTGGCGTGGGTTTGCGCGGAATGCGTTGGAGGATCCGCAGGTTGCCGTGTTCGGCAGAAAATGCCGTGAAGGGCTGGAAAGCCTCTTTGGGCGTGTCCCGATTAAGGATGAACGCCTCGGTCTGGAGCGTCGGCCCGGCCACGAGCTTAAGATTCGACGGGTTTGGCTTCGCCCTCCGCCAACGTAGCAGGGGCTGAGTCAGGCCAGGGTGGGACGACGGAGCCGCCGGAGATGATGAACTTCATTGCTTCGCTCACGGCCATATCCATTTCGATGACCTTGTCTTGAGGGTAGAATATCAGGAAACCAGAAGTAGGATTAGGCGTAGTCGGGACGAAGACGGTCCACATTTCGGACTCAGCACGGCCTTGGACTTCGCCGTTGGCGCGGTTGGTTAAAAATCCCAATACGTAGGAACCGGGAGCAGGGTATTCCACCATCACCACCTTTTCGAAGACGTTGCGTTTTTGGGTGCTGAACGTGTCGACGATTTGTTTCACCGTGCGGTAAACCGCGCCAACCCCCGGGATGTTGTTGATTACTCGCTCCGTGACCTGGGTGAAGTAGCGCGTGAGCACCCAGCGGGAGAGAAAACCCAGAATGGCAACCAGCAGAATAACGAGTATCGTTGCTAGAAGATCCCAAACCAAACTCAGATTCGGGTTATCGCGTAGCATTTCGGGGACGGCGAAAAAGAAGAGCGGCTTGAATTGTCCTCCGACCCGATCGACCAACCATGTGAATACCACCCAAGTCACCGCCAGGGGCGCGAGCAGCACCAACCCGGAAAGGAATGCGTTACGAAAGGAAGTGAACTTAGTCGGCGTGGGCATCGTCGCCTATGAAATTGCGGGCGATGCCTCTCGGCGCAAGACGAAGCATGACTTGGAGGTCAGTTCGTTGTTTCCGATAACGGTGCTGGCATCGAATCAATGTCCGTGGGAAGACGCTTGAGTTCGGGTTAATAGACTTCGTAGGCCTCGATGAGAACGTCCCCGGAGCTTCCCGACTTCGAACGTGCGGTGACGGTGTAGCCGCCGACCGGTAACTGAATCAGTAATACTTGGTCCGTGGCTTCGGAACTGGATGGAGATGGCAGCGTGATGGGGAATGCGCCCACTTGGGTGGAAACTTCGCGGACTCGTTCATAGTATCGGGATATGGGAGTGGAGCCGTCAGGGAATACGATTTGCGTAAATCCGATCGTTACTTCGTTACCGCTCCGAACCGAATGAAGCACCAATTCGGGATCTGATAATGCTTGGGGCATGCCGAGATCCGCTAGACTTGGTCCCACCACGCGAATGAGGACTTCCTTGCCGCGGTAAGAACCCGCGGCTGGTGGCTCGATGACGAATCCTAAAATCGAAGTAGGACTCGTCGTCGTGACTTGTGCTCGGGTGGACATATTTACTAGCCGATACCGATCAGCAGTGCCGACTACAATTTGGTGTGCCGAGGTTGAACTGTGTTCGTCGTTTCCCTCGAACGAAGCCCGATAGTAGCCCGAGTCACTTGCGCTGAGAGATTCGATCACGAGTTCGAATTTGTCGGTGGCGATCTTCGTTCGATTTCGATACCAATCAACCTGCTCAATTCCCCCAAAGTCGCTCGTTGGTTTGAGGATGAGTTTGGTGCCGGGTGCGATGATGTGAGCGGGTTGCGGTTCGGGAGGAACTACGTTGATTAGACCCGCCGCCTCAGTGCCGAGCTAAATTGTGGTCGTGAGTCGACTCGGAACCCCCAGTTGAATGACAATTGGATTCACGGGGACTATGATTACGGTGACCGGAGCGGTGGCTACTCCCTCACCCGATCCTGGACCAACGGTGACCGTGGTCTCTGCGGGGGTAACGGTCGCTTGGGCAGAGGAAAATACCGGCAAGAGTGCCAAACTTGAGCTCAATATAAGACCGGTAAATCGCAGGTTCATGTCGAATATGAGATCCTTTTTGCAGGTAGATTGCACGACTCAAAATCCTTACATTTTAGGTTTCTAGCTTCCAACTGAATTCCGGTAAAATTTCGGCGTCTGTCAGACAGGTTATTGCCCGTTTTTCGGCAGCGCGCATGCGGCGTTTTTTGGTGGGCTCGAGGTCGTCGTAGCCGGCGAGGTGGAGCCAGCCGTGGACGACATAGAGAGTGAGCTCCGTGCTAAAATTGTGACCGTGCTTCGCGGTGTAGGTTTGGGCGGTGTCAGCGGAGACGCAGATCTCGCCGGCGGTGCCAAACGCCGGTTCGCCTTCGAAGGTGATCACATCAGTGGTGGTTGCATCATTGAGAAACTCAGCGTGCAGCCGAGCGATTGCAGAATCGGTCAGGAACACGATCGACAGTTCTCCGGGAGGCGGACCTTCGAGAAAGCGTTTCGCGGCATCGTCCAATATCTGCACCGCGTGCCGCACGGCCTTGCGGTCGATGCGCAGGCGCGGGTGTTGGTTGCTGATGTTAATTTCGCGAATCACGGTCTCGACTTAAAACGAGTAGGCTCACGACGGAAACGCCGAAATGGGGCGATACGTGCTGGGTGAGCTATTTCCCCGCCGGTGTCGCGGCGAGGGGCTTGGCTTTTTTCTCTTTGTCTCCGGCCGGATAGGCGACGCGAGAGTGCAGCATGTTCAGGAGGGTGAAGTTAAAGCTGCTCTTGATGCGGGTGATCTCGGCAAAGGTGAGAGGGGATTCGTCGAGTTGGCCGTCGGCGATATGGTCGGCCACGATTTTATCGATGAGATTGCCAAGTCCTTGAGGGCTGACTTTTTTGAGCGAGCGGGAGGCTGCTTCACAACTATCGGCCAGCAAGATAATGGCGGACTCTTTGAATTGGGGCCGGGGACCATCGTAACGGTAAGTTGTTTCGCTAACCGGCACGGGTTCGAGTCCTGGCAATGGGGGCGTGGATTTCTCGGGATCGTAGGACGGTCGAGAGTCCGAAGAAGCAGACTTGGTCGCACCGACGGCTTGATAGAAGAAATAACGGATGAGTGAGGTGCCGTGATGTTGGCGAATCACGTTGAGCACGACGCGCGGCAGATGATACTGGAGCGCGAGATCCACCCCTTCTTTTACGTGGCTCTTGATGATCAACGCGGAGAGCGACGGATTGTTGAAATCGTGAGGATTGATGTCGGTCCGTTGATTTTCGGTGAAGTATTCCGGCTTCACCATTTTACCGATGTCGTGGAACAGGGCACACACGCGGGCCCGGAGGGAACTGGCCCCGATGGCGTCGGCGGCGTTTTCCGCCAGTTGGGCTACGACCAGTGAATGGTGGTAGGTTCCGGGAGCCTCCATCTGCATGCGACGTAGCAGAGGATGATTGTAGTCGGTGAGCTCCAACATGGTGATGTCGGTCGTGCGTTTGAACAGCGATTCGAGCAAGGGGAGTAAACCTACTACGACCACACCAGTCAGCACGCCGGTGGCAAGTCCGGCCCCCATTTGTTGGATCACACTGAGCGGCGGGAGTTGATCCACGATACCGATGAGTAGGACAAATATCGCGACCACCACGCCTCCCAGAGTTGTGGCGCGCACGATGGCGCCACGTTTGCGGGTATGGCGCGCGCTCAGGATTGCGACCATCGATGCGAGGAAGGTCAGCACGAGTAGATCCAGGCGATTACCGTAAATCACTCCGGTGAAAATCGAGATCAATAGCGCCATGAAGACAGCCGATCCAGCGTCGATCAAAAGGGTGACAATCACCGGTGCGAGAGCAGTCGGTGCGATGTAAGGGAGGATGGCCGCGAGTTCAGAGTGCTCGAGGAAGAAAGGCATCGAAGCCAGTTCGAAACTCGCCCGCACCGCGGCGAGGTTGAGCATGACGACGAGCGCCAGTAGACCAAGGCGACTGTTACTGCTAAGGGTTTCGAGATCCTTCAGGCGGATGTAGATCGTGCAGGCAAACAGCATTGCGAGCACGATCAGCACGCGTCCAAATAACTGCAGGCCGTCGTCGATCCGAGCGTCGCCGGATAGTAGAACCAACTCACGATGGGCGACGAGCATCTCGTGTTGCTCGGCGGTCACGCGAATGCCGGGTTCAAGGATCGTTTGGCCACGATCGACCGTCACGATCTCAGATTGGAGACTAGCCACCGCGGATTCTTGCAGGGCCTTTGTAGCGGTCTGGTCGTAGACCAAGTTGGGCGTCACGCCGTTGCGGAAGATTCGGAAAAGTGAGAACGTGGTTTGGCGACCGATCCCTTCGGCATTCAGATTGATGCGGAGCAAGGTGAGGGCCTTTTCCATCGACTCCACGGCTTGATTGGAGACGCCGTCTTCCTGCGAAATTTGGAAGACCGTGATGTCGCTCGAGTTCGTAGAGGCCGCGAGACTGCCGTCATCGTGGACGCCTTGGGCGTAGATGTCGCGCAGCACCAAGAGCGCGCTTTCGACGACACTAAACCGTTGTTCGGCATCGCCCAAATTGAGCAGCGCCTTCATATCAGATAGATTGGTGCGGTAGGGGCCTTTGGCGTTAAACGCTGTGGTGATTGACTGGAGTTGTAGCTGAGCTTCGGCCGACTCGGATGATTCATCCGGGAACTCGGTTTCAAATTCCTGAAATGCGAGCAAGAGAGATGCGGTGTGGATTTCGAACTGGATCAGCGGCTCGAATTCCAGACGGTAAACTGGAGGGGTGCGGTCACGAATTTGTTCACGTTTGAGCCGCGTGAGTTCGGCGCTCTCGTAAGAAAATGATTCGTTGGCGACGATGCGCAGCGTGGCCGTCTGATTCGTCTGCACCGGCGTATCGAGCGTGCTCACGCCGACGGAGCTGATCATCACGATCGCAGCGACGGTGATAACGAAGATGAGTCCCGAGACGAAGCGGCTTTGCTCAAGAAACAGTATGAGACCCGGAGGGGCTTCACGTTTACGTTTACGTCGGGCGTTGCCGCGACGAAGCAGCTTGAGTTTGGGCAGAATAGACACGGGTCGAGTCGAGTGGTAGGTGGCTCTTAGGCGTCAGACGCGGAAGGCTTGTCGGCGTTCATTGGATTATGGAACTGATCGTAGGCCTCGATGATGCGTTGCACGATAGGATGGCGCACTACGTCGGCGCCGCTGAACCGGTGAAAAGCGGTGCCTTCAACGTTTTGCAAGACTTGTTCTACCTCTAGCAGGCCGGAGTTCTTCGAGCGGGGGAGGTCAACCTGAGTCGTATCCCCCGTAATAATCATCCGGGAATCCTCACCCAGCCGGGTTAAAAACATCATCATTTGCTGGGAAGTGGTATTTTGCGCCTCGTCCAGAATTACATAGGCGTGAGAGAGCGTTCGGCCACGCATGTAAGCCAATGGGGCGATTTCGATGACCCCTTTTTCGGTGAGCCGGGCGACCTCATCGTTGGAAAGCATGTCAGCCATGGCGTCATAAAGCGGACGCAAATACGGCAGGATTTTCTCCTGCAAATCGCCGGGTAGAAATCCGAGTGCTTCGCCGGCTTCGACCGCGGGCCGAGTGAGGACGACACGTTCCACCTCGTTGTTGAGTAGCGCGGAGATTGCCCGGGCAACCGCGAGGTAGGTTTTACCCGTTCCAGCGGGACCGATCCCGAACACGACCGGACAGCGAATCATCGACTGCAGATAGAGTTTTTGGCCGAGCGTTTTCGGCACGATCGATTTGCGACGCGTTTTGATCACGAGTGGATCTGCGAACAGCGAGCGCAGTTCATCGGCGTGGTCCTGCGCGATCAAATCGACGAAGCGGTTGAAGTCCGGCGTGCGAATCGAGACACCTTGGGCGCGGGCTTGATCGAGGAAGCCGAACAACGCTTCGACCTTCGAGATAGTGGTCTCGTCCGCATCGATCTTGAGCCACTCTTCGCGGGTCGTGAGTTTCGCGCGGAGGGTGGATTCGGCGTAGGCGAGATTACCCTCGTGACCAGCGAATAGCTGATTCAAGTGACGCGGGTTTGAAAAATAGAGGGTCTTGGTGGCCATGACGGTTCCGACTGGAAAATATGAACGGGCGCGCTTTAAGAAGCGTTAGTCAATTCGACCGCGGTGGCCGCGAGCTTCTCCCAAGTCGATTCAAGCGCTTGGGGCAACGTGCGGGTCTGGCCGAGCACGGGCATGAAATTTGTGTCGCCATTCCAACGCGGCACGACGTGTCCGTGGAGGTGAGGAATACTGCCACCCGCGGCCGAACCGAGGTTGAAACCAACGTTGAAACCATCGGGCTTCATGGCGGCTTGCACGATGCGTTTCCCGAGCGTGATCATCGCCATCAGGTCAGCGGACTCGTCCGACGTCAGCTCATCGAGGTCGTTCACTTCGCGAAACGGGATAGCGAGAAGGTGGCCAGGATTGTAAGGATAGCGATTGAGCATCAGGTAGCACAGCGGGGATCGGTGCACAATCAAAGCGGCCCGGTCGTCGTTGAGCGCTGGGAGTTCGGTAAAAGGTCGATCACCGTCAGGGAATCGAGGCGAATCGATGTATTCCATCCGCCAATATGCGTGTAGCTGGTCCATGAGAGGGGCGGAGAGTGAAAGTGGCGGATGAACCGATGTCAAAACCGGTAAATCGGCCTTCTGGGCAGATGAAATCCGGTTTTTGAGGCTTGAGTGGGTCAGAAAATTCTGAGCCTGACATTTGGCAAAGTATCACTCACGGGTGACGGTTCATTATGAAAGTTGTTCAATCACATCGACGGGTAGTGGTAACAGGTCTGGGCGCAGTAACGCCCGTGGGACTCTCTGCAGCGGATACCTGGGCAGCGTTGGCTGCCGGGCTTTCAGGCATCGGTCCGATCACGCGATTCGATGCGACGGATTGCCCGGCCAAGATCGCGGGCGAGGTGAGAGACTTCGATCCGGGCGCGATTCTGGCCCAACCGCTGCGGCCCTTCGGCGAGGAGCGACCCGCCGTGACGGAGATCTTCAATCGTAAAGACGTTAAGAAATTCGGACGCTTCACCCATCTCGGGGTCGCCGCGGCCGTAGAAGCTTATACCGATGCTGGGCTGGACGCCCAACGCGCTCAACTCAACGCCGACCGCATGGGCGTCAATCTCGGGGTCGGGTTGGGTGGCCTGCCGGAGATCGAAGCGATGCAGGATACGTGGAGAGAATCGGGTTTCCGTAAAATTTCGCCGTTTTTTATCTTCCAAATCGCGCCCAACTTGCTCGCGGGGCAGGTGAGCCTGTTGCTCAATCTCCGGGGCCCGAACATGGCGGTGGCTTCGGCTTGCGCGACTTCGGGGCACGCCTTGGGCGAGGCGGCGTCATCGATTGCGCGAGGAGATACGGATGTGATGGTCGCGGGTGGGGCCGAATCGACCGTCACCCCTCTAGCGGTCGGTGCATTTGCTCGCATGCGGGCGCTCTCGACCCGCAACGACGATCCAGCGGGTGCGTCGCGACCTTACGACGCCAGGCGTGATGGTTTTGTATTATCGGAAGGTGCGGTGGTATTCGTGCTCGAGGAACTAGAACATGCGAAGGCTCGTGGTGCCCGAATTTACGCCGAACTCAGTGGTTACGGTGCCTCCGCCGATGCGTTTCATCTGTCATCACTCTCGCCGGGAGGTGAAGGCTCACAACGTGCGATGCGCGCTGCTTTGGACTCGGCTGAGTTGGCTCCCAGTGCGGTAGATTTTGTGGCCGCTCACGCGACCTCGACTCCCGGTGGCGACGGCGAAGAAGCCGGTGCGATTGCAGCGGTATTTGCAGATAACTTAGCGAATCTCAACGTGAGTGGAGTGAAATCCATGACCGGTCACCTCCTGGGTGCGGCTGGATCTATGGGGGCCTTCACGGCGATCAAAGCGATCGAAACAGGCGTGATCTCGCCCTCGATCAACATCGAAAATCTAGACCCGATCGTAGCAGCAACGGGGCTTAACGTGACGCCAAACCAAGCCGTAAAAAAAGAAGTCCGAGCGGCCTTGGCCAACAGCTTCGGCTTCGGCGGCACCAACGCCTCACTCGTCTTTCAGGCAATTTAGAGAATTGTAATCAAATTGAATAGAATGATTTACGTCATACTTTAACCAATATGGTTAAAATATGACGAGAGTAGGGTATTGATGGGTTTGGGTGGGGTGGTAACGGGGGGAGTTTTGGCTGGCGGGTGAAACGGTAGGAGGTGAAAGTCGGCGGCTTTCATGCTGAAGTCCTACTGGAACCGCGGGGTAGAGGCCCTGACATTACCGTCTCTCCTGGCGCTATTTTTGAGCGCCGGGTTCATGGCGTTTGTCGGATGGGATCATTCGCACTGGTGGACCAATCGCGAGGATTATGGATTCGGCTGGTTGGTGCCGGTTTTCGTTCTGTTCATCGTGCATGAGCGCCGGCCCGATATCATTGCCGCGATTTCGACGTGTGGTGGATCGAACAGCCCGCGAGCATCGGGCTGGCAAAAGTGGGTATTGAATCTACTCGTTTTCGGCGCGATGCTAGGAGGGGCATTGATGTTCCTGCTCGGGGCATTTTATCGGGCGGGTGCGGGACCGTCGTACCCTGGATCACTTGCTCTTGCCATGGGAATAGGGGCAATTGTGCTTAGCCTGTTATTCGTCAATTCACCTAAAACCGAGAATCCCGCGCGGGTTGGTTTATTAGGCGATGACCGCGTGAAATTGACGACGTTGTTTTTGTTTCCAGCTTTGGTTTGGCTCGTTTCGGCTCCGATGGTTTCGGTGATCGAAAACCAACTGAGCCTGTTTCTGCTAAATAAAGTGATCACGGTCGTATTCTTCACGTTCGACGTGCTGGGATTGCCGCTGCAGCGGGAGGGCAACGTGCTCGTGTTGCCGCCGCTCGCCGATGGCGGTGATAATCGTGTTGGGGTGGAGCAGGCCTGCTCAGGAATTCGTTCACTAACCGCCTGTTTGTTTGCGGGTTCGTTCTTAGCGGCAGTGTTCCTGGATAAACTCTGGAAGAAAATTGTGTTGGTGGTCGCGGCGATGGCTTTCGCGTTTTTGACTAACCTGATCCGCAGCTTATTTCTCACGTCCTGGGCCTACAATTATGGACACGAAGCCATCGAAGGCACCGTGCACGATGTCGCGGGGTATTCGGTCTTAGGGCTCACGGTTGTCGGGCTCCTCATGATGCTGCCCCTATTTCAGTTCGAGTGGTCCAACCTCAACGAAGAGGAATCATGATCGCTTGGATTCGTCGCAATTGGTGGTGGTTTGCTGGGGCAATTCTGGCTGCTTACAAACTGTCGCTTTTACGGAGCCAGCACATCTTTGCGATTAGCAACGCGCATCATGATGACGGGTTGTTCATGAAACTCGCAACGCATGTTGTGCGGGGGGAGTGGTTTGGCCCTTACGATCAACTTACGCTCTCCAAGGGGCCGGCGTATCCGTTATTTATCGCGGTTAACTTTTGGGCGGGTCTGCCACTCGCACTCACCCAGCAACTGCTCTATGTCGCCGGATGTGTGGCCGTAGTTTGGGCACTCAAGCCTGTGATTCAAGCGGGTTGGGCTCGGTTTCTAGCATTTAGTTTTCTGGTCTACAATCCACTGACTTACGAAGGCGAAACGATGACTCGATTGTTGCGGCAACATCTCACGGTTCCGTTGGCGCTGTTGGTGATCGCGGGAGTGATTGCGCTGTGTTTGCGGCGCGATGCGGGTCGCCCGATTCGCGGCTTTTGGGCGCTGGCGACCGGAGCGGCTTTGGGCGTATTTCAACTCACTCGGGAAGAGGGTATTTGGATCGCGCCCATGCTTCTCCTCTCGGGTGCAGCATTGACGGCGGTGACGTGGCGCGAGGGAAAGATCAAGCGAATCGAAACCGGGGGCTTAGCGGTTCTCATCTTGGTGGCTTCGGCTGTTCCTGGTTGGTGGATTTCAGCGCAAAATCGCGCTCATTACGGATGGTCGGGCACCGTCGATTTTAAGGCTGAGTCTTTTGCGGATGCGGTGGGCGCATTGTCTCGGGTCAAAATCGGTCCAGATTGGGGCTATGTGCAGTCTAATCCAGAAGCTCGCGCCGCGATTTACCCTCACAGCCCGGCGTTTGACGAACTGCGGCCGCACCTCGAATCGGGCCCCATTGCAGATAAGTGGATGGAGACCGAAAAGCACCCGACCGACGCGCGATTCTACATGACCGGTTGGTTTCATTGGGCGCTGCGTGACGCCATTGCCGCGGCGGGGCACGCGACAAATCCGCAAGCGTTTATCGACTTCTCCGAACGACTGGCGGCTGAGGTGAACGCAGCGTGTGACGACGGAAGGCTTGAATCGGTCGGACCTCGCTCTGGCTTTTTGCCCCGGTGGCATGAGGACTATGGCGTGGCGATGCGTGCTGAATGGCGGAGGTATCTGGGAGAGGCGATGATTCTGACGCGTTTCGAAACGATCGTGCCGGGGAGCACCGGCTCTGATGACGAGATCCGACCATTCGTTGATCTCAGTTACGACAACCTGAGCCCCGCCCCCAGGGCGACCTACTTTCATAAGCCGGATCAAATCGAACTCAACCGGCTGAAAATTGATCGCTTGCGGAGCATCTCGAACGGTCTACGCGGAAAATTTGAAGTGCTCTTCTGGGTCGCGTTTGGACTGTTGGTCGTGCGGGTGGTGGAAGCGACGGTGAGGCGCACTTGGAGTTGGAGCACGTGGCTCGCCGTAGCGGTATTAGCCACTGCATTGGCCGAGTTGGTGATAAACTTTCTCGTGCACACGATGGCGTTTGAGAACCTTTCTCCGGCGGCCTTTGCGCCCGCTTATCCGTTGCTCCAAATCATGACGATTTTGGTCTTCGCCGATGTCGCTAAGGCTTGGATACAGCCGGGATTTAAGCTGCTCTGGACGCGCTTCAAGCCGCTGGCGAAGCAAGCGGCTTGAAGTTGAAATTAGGCGTTGCCGCTTAAATTACTCCGGGCGGGAGATGATCTGGAAGGCTTGTTTTTCGCGAAGGTATTGGTCGGCGAGATCGTTGATCTCTTCGATCGTGATTGCTTCGTTGTCGTCGTAGCGGGAGCGGGCCCAATCGAGCCGTTGCGGTTGCTCCTGCGCCTGGCGGAGGACCGCTCCCAACCAATATCCGTTGGTGCGTTCGCTTTCACGTAGGCCCGTCAAGATGGGTTGGATGGCACGCTTTAACTCGTCTTCGTTGGTTCCCTTGCGAGCCAATTCGTCGGCGAGTTCTCGGACGACCTTAGCGACGCGTTTGGTCTGCTCGGGATCGACGGTGACGGATGCTTGGATCGATCCATAACCAGGATAGGTCCCGCTCGTGCTACTGCCTGCATTGGGACTGTAGGAGTCGCCCAACTCTTCGCGGATTTTGAGGCGTAGACGATCACCGAGAATATTTCCGAGGACTCGCAGTCGGCGGTCGGTGTGGACCTCCATACCGTCGTCAGTTGGCCAGTGTAGGGATACGATCGCCTTGGGGATTTCGGTAGGAACCCGATATTCCTTGTCGAAGGGCTTGGCCGGGAAACTGACATCGCGGCGATTGGCGTATTCAGCGCGCGATTTGCGTGGAGCTAGGGCGCCAAAGGTCTCGGCAACAGCAGCGATGGTCTCGTCGATATCGAGGTCACCTACGATAGCGATCTCGATGGCGTCGGATTGCAAATGAGGCACGAGCCAGTCGCGAGCTTCTCCCAGATTGCGCTGATCGAGCACGGACTCATTGGGGAGGCCGAATCGGGTGTCACCACTAGCGAGGAGTCGAGGCACTTCGGTTTGGAGCGGCCCTTGAGGGATGTGGGCGAGGCGATCGTAGTATTGGGTGATAGCTTTACGCATCTGGCGATCGGCCTCGGGTCGAAATCCCGGATCAACAATATAGGCGGCGGCGAGTTGCAGTTGGAGTAGCAAGTCGTCGGGGGTGGTCCGTCCCGAAAGGTTGAACGCGTCTTCGCCTACGCCGAATCCAGCACCCACATTGCGTCCGGCAAGGATGCGGCGAAGCTCATCGGCGGAGTGGGCGCCGAGGCCTCCTTGATTGAAAGTATTGGAGACATAGACGCCGAGGCCTTCTAGCGCGGTCGGTTCGGTGAGGAGTCCACTGCCGATCCGAATGCTCATGCTGATACTCTCGGCTGAATAGTCGGTTTTCTTAAGGTTGAGGCGCACCCGATTGGAAAATTCAACCAACGTGATATCGAGATCTTCGATGTATTCCTTTTTGTAAATGTCTCCGGCGGGACCGAAGTCCGTGTAGGCCCACGCGGCCTCTTCGATTTCTGCGGGTGGCTCGAGAGCGACGTCGGTAGCGCGGGCAAAGATGCCCGCGATCAGGGTGTCGGCATCCGGGCCAACGGTATCGCCCGTATTGCCGACAACGGTGATGAAGCGGTGCTCGCTGGACCAGGCGTCGCGGAAGGCTTGGTTGCAGGCATCAATCGTCACTTCGTCGAGTGCAGGCATGAATAGGTCGAAGGATGACTGGGGTGTGGTGAAGACGGTTTCGTCGGCGACGGCAGAGAGAATACCCATAGCCAAACTGGAAGAGCGACGGGTGGGGGAGCGGCGGACTGCTTGTTCGAGACCGTTACGCATCCCGGCGGCGACTTCGCGGAGTTCGGCGGATTGGAAACCAAATTGGAGCGCGCGACGCAGTTCGTTTTCCGCTACCGCAAGTGCTTCCTGCCAACGGTCGGTTTGGGAACTGAGTTCCACCGAAACGTTTTCGGCGACTTGGTAGAATGACCCGGCTCTGCCTCCGCCTCCGATGAACGGAGCACCTTCGGATTTGGCTATTTCCGAGATCCGCCGGTTGAACATGGAGAATGCGAGATCACGGGGCAGGTCTTTGATGCGATTGGCCGCAGTGTCTTCTTCTTCGGTGTAGGGCGCGACGGTCTGGATGCCGACGGTGACATTGCCGGCTTCAGACTCAGCGTGATGCAAAACGTGAATACCTTCCACCGTGGCGACGGTGTCGGTGGGTGGCTCGTTGCGAGCGGGTCCGCGCGCGGTGAGATCGGAAAACGCGTTGGTGATCTTCTTTTCGAGATCGTCGATGTCGAAATCACCGACGGCGACGATGGTCATTTTTTCGGGCCGATACCAGGTGTCGTAGAAGTCGACAAAATCCTCGCGAGTAGAGTTGGTGAGAATTTCTTCGGTGCCGATGGGGAGGCGGTGCGCGATGCGGGTGTCACCGTAGAAGAAGTCGAGTTCGGCGAGAAAGGAGCGCCATTCAACAGAGTCGCGGGTGCGTTTTTCGGAGAGCACGATTCCCCGTTCACGATCGATTTCTTCTTCGAGAAGCAACATGCCGCCGGCGTAGTCGCGAAAGACCTGCAGGCCTTCTTCCATATTGTCGTCGGTCGAGTCGGGCAGATCGACCATGTAAACGGTGCGGTCGAAGCTAGTGAAGGCATTGGTGTCGCCCCCAAAGCTCATACCCATGCGCTGGAAGAACTCGATGAGCGTGCCGGGTTCGTAATTCTCACTCCCGTTGAACGCCATGTGCTCGAGGAAATGGGCGAGGCCGAGTTGGCTTTCCTTTTCTTGGAGCGAACCGGCTTCCACCAGCAGACGTAGCGCGGTGCGATCACGTGGCTCTTGGTTGGTTTTGAGGGCGTAGCGCAGGCCGTTGGAGAGGCTGCCGTAGCGCACGGTTTCATCGACCGGCAGATCGCTGGACTCGTGAGTGAAGGTGGGGGCGGCGGTCAGTGACGCTGAAAAGAGCGCCCCGAGGCAGAGAATCCCGAGAGATCGGACGAAGCGGGGGAGGTTGAGGGGAGACTTCATGAAGAGTTATTGGAGAGCTGAAAAAGGAATCGGTTCCAGTGAGGGGAACGATTCAGCGGGTGATTTGAAAGAGTCGAGCGGGGCGGTGAGGTGATTTTCACCTAAGTTGTCGCTGGTGATTGAGATAAATTGAGGTTGCTGGGGAGCTGATGTTTGGCGATCGCGCGGTTCCAACGGCGGTAGTGACGGTCACGTAGCTCGGATCCCTCGGTGGTGACGTGCGCGGCTTTATCGAAGTCGATGAGGTAAAGCTTCTGCTGTTCATCGACCAAGATATTGCCGGGGTGGAGATCGACGTGATGGATCTCTTGATCGACGAGCAGATCGATGAGACGCCCCACCTCAGGCAGGAGCGAAACGGCCTGAGCGGTGTCATCTTGGGCGATTTGGGCTAAGGTGTTGGCTCTGGGGATCTCAGCAAGAAAGAGCCAGGTCTGCACCAATAGTCGGCCGCTTTCAGCCCAGCCCAACGGTTGGGGGACAGGTAAGCCGGCGGCGTGGAGGGACTGCAGCGTGCGAAACTCGAGTTCGCCGCGCGAGGCGCGCCCCCGGAAATGGTGGCGTTGGGAAAAGTGCCGCATCAATCCGCCGCGCATATAGTGTTTCACCACGAGGTTCCCCCATTCTGGCAGGTGGAGGAAATCGACTTGAGCGCGCCCGCGCAATGGATCGGTTGAAGCAGAGGCGGGTTTCCTCAAGTGGTCGATGAACTGGTCACGGGACTCGTCTCCGAGAGGAGATGCGAAACCGAGGCGATGCTTGCGATAGGTTTCAACGATCATCGGCTGGGGCGGTGAGGTGTCGCAAAAGCATGGCTGTTTTAGAGGCTAGGAGATCCTGCCAGTGCGACACAAGCTCCTGAACGAGGGAGGTGGTGATTCAAAATGGGCCGGGAGAAGTCGCATGTGAGGTTGTGTTGCCGATGTTCAATCTTTTCGCTCGCCGAGAATGTTTCTGATCATGTGGTTTTATCGAATCTTGTTCATCCCGCTGTTGCTGGTGATTGGTCCGATCTATCTGTGGAGATCACGGGGCCGCACAGGGGCGAAGTCGTCGTATGGTCAGCGCATGGGTAGTATGCCGGATTTGCCGCCAAAATCTCCCGGGATCAAACGGGTGTGGATTCAGGCGGTGAGTGTGGGGGAGTTTTTGGCCGCGCAACCTATCATTGATGCGTTGCTCGATGACAGTGGGGTCGAGGTCGTGCTCACCACCACGACGATCACGAGCCAAAAAATCGCCGAAGAGCGGTATGGTGACCGGGTTTTATTGCTGGGGTATTTTCCGGTCGATTTTTGGCCTTGGGTAACGAAGGCATGGGATCGTCTTGACCCAGATCTGATGTTGTTAACCGAAGGTGAGTGGTGGCCGGAGCATCTTACTCAAGCGAAGCGTCGGGGTGTGCCGGTCGTTTGCATGAATGCCCGCATGAGTGATCGCAGTTTCCGACGGATGAGCGGGGTGCGAGCACTGTTGTCGCCGGTCTTGGGTGGGCTGACCCGATTGCTCGCATCTTCGGAGGCGGATGCGAATCGGTTCCGAGCGTTAGGGTTTCGGTCGGATCAGGTCACGGTCACCGGCAATATCAAAGTTGATCTCGTGATCAACCAAGTGACAGCCGCCGAAGTGGCAGAACTGAAAGCGAGTTTGGGGTTTGCGGAAGAGGATCTGGTTTTATTGGCCGCTTCAACCTGGCCCGGTGAAGAAGTGGCTTTGCTCAAAGTCTGGCAGCACGTGCGCGAGATTGCGGGTGATCCGGTTCGATTGCTTTTGGTGCCCCGACATGCGGAACGCCGAGGGGACGTTGAAGCGGCGGTGGCCGCGAGCGGTGTCCGGTATGCTCTGCGTTCACGGGATCCCGTGGATGGCCCGCTGGACGTGTGCATCGCCGACACGACGGGTGAGCTGCAAAAACTAACCCAAGTCGCAGACATTGTTTTTGTGGGCCGGAGCCTGCCACCGCACCGAGATGGACAGACGCCGGTCGAGGCGGCGGGACTTGGCCGGGCATTAATCTTTGGGCCGGTGATGGCGAACTTTCGAGCGATCGCGAGTGGACTCGTTGCCAGCGGCGCGGCACGACAAGTGAGGGACGAAGCGGAATTAACCAAGGTGGTGGGGGAATTGGTGGGAGACTCGGTTGAGCGCGAGCGACTGGGCAAATGCGGCCGGGATTGGCACCAGGCTAATCGAGGCGCGTTGGAACTCACGCTTCACGAGGTTCGCGATGTGCTGGGACAATCATAGCGTCGCTCCAAAGGTTCGCGACGGGGGAGCTTGCGGTCGGTCAAAGGCTTCCGCTTAACTGCGGACCAATCATCGCGATGGACGCAGTGGATTCTTCAACCCCGACCCCCAATTGGCGCACTCGCCTTGCGCTGACGTTTTATCGTCTGGCGCCAGGACTACGTTTGCCGGCGAGCTGGTGGGTGCCGGATATGAAAAAGGCGCAGGCGGAAAGCCCCGAGGTACGTGATCCTCTCGAGGTGGAAGTGGTGAGCCACTGTTGGAACTACTCACACATGCTCGCCTATCAGCTGAGCTCCGTGGTGACGAATCCACCGAGTAAGGTGAAGTTGATCATGACCGTCTGTTATTGTCCGGAGGATAAGGGCACGGTCGATTTACTGGAGTTTTTTGCCGGCAAGACGGTGCCTAATGTGGCGTGGAATTGGCAATCGATGCCCCGCGCGGAATTGATGCGTCGAGCGATTGGACGTCACCGGGCGGCGACGACGAGCACGGCAGATTGGGTCTGGTTCACCGATTGTGATCTGTTATTTCATGCAGGATGCCTCGATGGGCTAGCACCAGCATTGGTGGGCCGCACGGAGGCGCTGGTCTTTCCGCAGGAAGAACGCTGCACGAGTATGCTGGCGGCAGATGATGCGATGCTCACCGCGGCGACGGCGCGCCCGAAACTCGTCGAGATTGATCCCCAGCGGTTCGAGATTCAGCGACCCAAAAAAGCCACCGGGCCGTTGCAAATCGTGCGCGGAGACTTGGCCCGTAAGTTTGGGTATTGTGGCGCGATTCGATGTTACCAAACCCCCACCGACGTGTGGCGGAAGACCTACGAAGACCGAGCCTTTCGGTGGCTGCTCGGCACGCATGGGACGCCGATCGATGTCCCCGGAG
>MEHZ011613325.1_pt1 | contig 72160 bp, 68 predicted proteins | sample 897221 | NCBI WGS metagenome assembly MEHZ01 (sample SAMN05514161, study PRJNA337945) | marine metagenome | isolation source: marine surface water | place: Arctic Ocean | collected 2007-12-13 | reverse complement strand
CCTACACCATGGGACTTGAGGAAATAAACACTGCGTTTGATTATATGCATCAAGGTAAAAGCATTCGCAGCGTCATTGTTTTTTAGCACATTATTACCTCTTTAAAGCGTTGTCGCCTTTATGGCTATTTCCGCTAGCGGCTCACACTGGGTAGATTAAACTTATGTGTCGACTGTTCGGCGGCCATTATTATGGCGACGCGCCTACTTCTGCAGGTTGACTCTATCGGCGTTTCTTCGATCAGATGCGGGCAACCGCCTGTCCTTGTTCGTACAACGCCCTTCTACTCTTGCGTTTTCCATTCGCCCTGCGCTTTTATTTCATGTGTACGTGACGGTATTCAATTGCCAAATTACACTCAAACCCGTTGGACTCGTTTAAATGCCATGTTTTGAAATCGTCTCCGACCGTTAAATCGGCAAATAGGCTTTTTATTATTTTTATTCACAGCGCAGGTTCGTGTCATTGATGCAATCTGTCACGACAGATTTAGGGGTTTCAAATTGTCTGACGCAAACCGGCAAAACATCTACGTTGCATCTAAGATCGTTTGATAGACGCCCGTTAAAGGAAGAAAAACGACAAATAAAGCATAAAACATAGCGTATCAGCGCCCTTAACAATGCACTCAACAATACCGAAGCCATTGGCATTAATAAAAATTGACAAGCGACCACCCTGTCAATGATGATCAAGTCAGAAATCAATTTTGCAGTAGTTTTAGCCGTCCAATCATCCGAACCGATATTTTGCCATCAAAATACCCAAAGTGGGTTGACGAACCGGCCTAACATCCATAGAATGCGCGGCTTCTCGATTGTATGTGTCCCCATCGTCTAGAGGCCTAGGACACCTGGTTTTCATCCAGGCAACAGGGGTTCGACTCCCCTTGGGGATGCCAATTGCGAAAGCTTATTGAGTAATCAATAATAGGCATTTAGTCTGCATTGCAGACGACAAGTAAGACACTATTTGATCGAGTATTGGCATTACGATTAAATAGAGCACCATAAAGCGGGTGTAGCTCAGCTGGTAGAGCGGTACCTTGCCAAGGTACAGGTCAGGAGTTCGAGCCTCCTTACCCGCTCCAAACTTCAACGGGACCTTTTTGGTCCCGTTTTAGTTTCTGATATAAAATAATTTTGTCCTCACCGTACGATACTGCCTACAACCACTTAAATCTAAAACCTGCGCCTACTCATCTATATTTTGATAATCTAACGTCCACAGGCCATAACCGTGGTTATGGTATGCGTTAATTAAATGACAATAGGCTGATCCAGTGCACGTAGAACAAACACAATTCGGCATCACACCCGAGGGCGCAGATATTTCACTGTTCAGCCTGAATAACGGCAACGGACTGACGTGCTCTGTTACTGATTTCGGCGCCACACTCTGTCGCCTTTACTTTCCTGACAAAACTGGCCGTCTACAAAATTTGGTATTGGGCTACGACGGTTTTGAAAACGTACTCGGCGACGCTAATTATTTCGGCGCAACAATTGGTCGATACGGCAACCGCATTGGCAACGGTCAATTTCAAATAGAGGGTAAACCATTTCAGCTAACCCAGAACGAGGCACGTAATCATTTGCACGGTGGCGCAGTTGGGTTCAACAAAAAGCGGTGGGACATCGTTGCCATTAATGACGACAGCATCACGCTCCATCTCAGCAGCGCTGAAGGTGACGAAGGTTATCCCGGCAATCTTTCCGTAAGCCTCTCCTATCGCCTCACAGAGACCAATGAGCTGATAATTGACTACACCGCACAAACTGACGCGGCCTGCCCTGTAAACCTGACGAACCATAGCTATTGGAACCTCGCAGGTACGGGCAATATCTTGGATCACCGCCTAACCCTCGAATGCTCCCATTACTTGCCGATAACAGAAGAACTCTTGCCGACGGGCGAAATTTTACCTGTCGCAAATTCACCTTTCGACTTTCGAACACCCGAAATCATAGGCAGCAGGATTGGCGCCGTTAACGGTGGCTATGACCACTGTTTTGTCATGTCTGATAACGGTAGCCGAGAACCCAAGACGATTGCACGCATCGAGGAACCCTTAAGTGGACGTGTCATGACGATCGCAACCACAGAACCGGCTATTCAATTCTATACAGGTAACTTTCTAGAGGATGTTCAAGGCGCCGACGGCAACGTCTATGACAAACACAGTGGCTTTTGTTTGGAAGCTCAGCACTACCCGGATTCTCCGAATCAACCGTCTTTCCCCAACACCCTACTTAGACCGGGCGACCTTTATCGACAAACAACCGTGCATAAATTTTCACACGCGGGCGGAAAGTAAAACGGCAATTCGTTCAAGCACTTCCTACCACCCATATTTTAGCTGTGATCTTCTCGACGCGGACGGATCGTGCTGGCCATTAGCTTGGCGCTAAACAACCCTGCAACAAGACCGGCTAGATGACCCTCCCAAGACACAAATTGATCACTCGGTAATACACCCCAAACGATACCGCCGTAGAGAAATAGCGTAAGACAAGCGATGAATATTGCTTTAACACTTTTTTCGTACCAAGCAATGCCAAGCAGGAATCCAAAATAGCCAAACACCAATCCGCTCGCACCGATATGGTAGGCAGGACGTCCAAATATCCAGACACCCAAACCCGCTAACAACGTGATCACTATGCTAACGAGCATGAAGGTTTTCACGCCGCGCAATGCAAGAAAAAAACCCATGACAGCTAAGGGTAATGTGTTTGCGATGAGATGCAGAAAATCGCCGTGGAGAAAAGGCCAAACTGTGATACCCCAGAGGTTATCGAGGCGTCTTGGAAAGATGCCAAATTGATCGAGGTCAAACGCGATGAGGTAGTCGACGAGTTCAGACAACCAAAGTAAACCGACCAGACATAAAACCAATTGAAATGCTGCTTTAGATTGGACTATCACAGGGCCTGCTCATCCAGTGTATCTACTATTTGCATACCAGCGACCTATACAGCGTCGACAACCTTACTCACATCAGATATGGAAGGCACACGATCATGGTTCACCAATATGAATAGAGCCGTACCCTGAATCGGGTTATCTACCCCAGGATTCGTCACAATTTCATTGTCGAGATTCAAATACCCTAAAGGCGTCCCCATGCCATTCACCAAAAGTCGCGACGCCAGCGCGCCCCAATTTTGATCTGGGATTGCAACATCGTAACGCCGCGGGTGAACACCCTGATGCTGAAATAAATCTTCTAAAATCGATTCGGTACCGGGCGCGGCCATGGCCCGCACCATTAACTCTGGGTAAGCTCGAACCGGGCGTAGTACAGCATTCGCACCATGAGCCCTTAGTCTTGTTCGGTTTTCGTCTTGAACACATTCGGCGATGACATGACCAGGGACATTAAATTGTTTCAGTTGGTCCAAGATATCGAGGGTCAGGCTATCTGAGCGATAGTCAGAAGCATTGACCGTTAGTACGACGATATACGCTGCCTTTTCGACATCGACCTCAGCCAAACTGACTCGCCCCTCTGGCTCCCCATGCTTTAAAACAACACCCAACGATGCCAATTCACTTGGCAAACCATCGGGGTAATTGGGGGAAAAAATCAAAATGGGATATTCTTCGAGACTCGTCGAGCGACGTATCTGTTCAACAAGTATCTGCAGATAGCGGTCACCATCTTTATCGGGGGTGTTAATAATGACTATATGATTATCCATCTTCCATCTCCACAAACCACGGCGCATACGGTCCCGCCGATCCATTCGAAAATCAATAAACTCACCGGCAATTTGTGCCAACAAAAAAATGCCGAACACATACATTAAGACCACCGTCGCCATTTGGCCTGCCGGTGTTGTCGCGCTTGTGTCACCGTAGCCAACCGTCGTCATTGTGGTCATCGTTAACCAAAATGCTTCCCAGACGGTTAAGTCTTCAAGCAGGACCATCGCCAAGGTGTGCGACAAGGCGAGAAACAGCAAGAGCATTAACAACTCAAACAAATTACGCTTTCTGTCCCGCGTTGTAGCGTTGGCATACATCGCGCGACGATGTTTACGCCAAAATTCTGGTCGAAGTCTAATCATTAGTGGATTGTTAGCCTTTACGTACCTTTTCCAAATGCGACACAAGCGATTCAGCCGCAAGTTGCCGAATCTTCAGTCTATCAGATTCAGGTACATTAAATTTTTCAGCTAAGAGAAGAAAATCCGACTCCGTAAGCGAAATCGAAAGTCTCGGTCTTACAGGTTTAGCATTGACAGGTAAACCGAGGATTTGTCGGATTCTATCCGGCGGGTTGATACTTTTTTCAAGCGCCTCGTAACGAATTTGTTGGCTAATATCATGTCCCAGATCGAAGGCAACCTGGACAGCCTTCACTGCATTTTTTTCTTTTTCCCATTTATCACCTGTTGACATGATTAGCTGGCCGGCGCTGCAGGCCATAACTCCTTAATATCCGTAACAGGTCTGAAGATGGTCAGACTAACCTCAGTTTCACCGCCCCCATAGACTTCAATCTCAACGCCGTGAGTGCGATCGGGCGTCACCAAAAAATAGTAATCAAAGGCTTCACCATCACCATCAAATTTTGACGGACCACCTGCTCGGCAATCCTGGTTATGAAAGTAACCTCGCTCTGCTCTGATTTCCTGTTGATAATCATCGGCAAGCCAATGCTCAAAACCCTCGTGCTTGGAGGCACTTAATCGAGCAAGTGCATCGCCATCAAATACTTGGGAAAACCCATCCATATCGAATATTTGTTCAACTAGGGATTGATCAACTGAAAGCGAAAATGCAGCGGATTGTCGCCCGGCCTCGTTGTTAATTGTTAGATCCAGATGATCATCATTTATCCCTTCCAGGTTAAACGTGGTCTGAAACTCGTGCTCGAATTGATAAGTGACAATGCCAATCACCCGAAATTGCTGATCCCTCAACCTTGGCGGCAGCCCAAAGCTGTCGGACAGTTGGATCATGTCGCCAACGAGAAGGTCTTCAACATTATCGAGCGCGCGGGGCTTGGGTGTTGATTTCGTTCGACTCCAAAGCCCCTTTACGAAAGATTTCATCAGCTTCTCTTGGCTTTGATTCGATCGAGAACCGAACTTGCATTCGTCGTCTCTTCACCAATGCCTGCTGCCTTCATTTTATCGGACAAACTTTTATCCGAGTTTTCAGACTCGAGCTCTTCTGCAGCAGCCAATCTATCAAAGTTATCTTGCTGGCGCTTCTTGATGCGATCCAGAGAGTCCTTTGCAGATAAAATTTTAGAGTTACTGGAAGAAAAATTATCCGTTATCGCAGCACTCGCTTTTTGGACACTCTCAGTGGTCTTGACCATACTAAGCTGCCTTTCATAGTCTTTGATCTGACGTTCGGTTTTCTTAACCAAAACCTTCAAACGCGTGACATGGTTCGCGAAGGTATCATGCACTTGTTGTTGCTCAGCCAAATCAACCTCAAGTTGAGAAATCTTCTCAGCAATCTCAAGCGCCAAATTCTCATCGCCTTTATCCAAGGCTTGAGTGACATAAGCCTCATGTTCAGCAATCTCGCCCTGCAATGTCTTTACCTGCCGAGAGGCTTGCATTTGTTTCGCCATCACATCGGTTAGATCGTGTTTCGCTTTTTGCAGATGCGCTTGCGCATCCTTGATTTCCTGCTCAAAAATTCGGGTGCCATTGGCATCAACAACCAACTCTCCCATTTCCCGGGCACCGCCTCTAACTGCGGTCATGATCTTTTTCAAAATACTCATATTTATCTCCTTGCGACTTTCGTCTAGATCAAAAATTCTTCTAATGCATCGATCGATTCGACTGCATTTTCGGTCAATGTAATTATCTCGTGACAGATGTCTTCGATACTTGAGTTGATCGCTAATGCGCCGAATATCACATATCGATCACCTAGCTTGGCAAAGGAAGACAATGGCATCGGAATATTCAGCTCAAGCATTTCTTCCATCATTTCGGCCTTGGAGCCGCTCCTCACTTCGTCTTGCGTAAAGAGATATGTAATACATAGGATTTGTGTGTCTGTGACAGAGACGAAGGCTGGAAGCTCCTCGTAATCGGTCAATGTGATCTGCAGAACTTCGGTATCACCAGGTATAGGCTGACAGTCGAACTGGTAACCCTCAAAACTGGAAAAATCGGATATCCTTAACGCTAGATCTCTCGTGTTCATTTCTTCTCCTTTTATGCCTAACCCGTATCGATTGACATATTATGTCGAGTCGATAGAGGGAGTTTAGGCGTGCGACATAATATGTCAACTAGTTTGTTAGAATATTTATTGTAAGCCTATCAATGGTCACACCAATCTCGCTTACAAGCCAAGGTTTAATCGAGATAAAGCCCAAGGTCACCTCGCCACGCTTTATCGTGATACCGAAAGACTGTCTGGCTACCGAGCTTATTGACTTTAATTGCATCTTTATCCCGATAAAAATTAGCTGGAAACTCAAACGCGGCAATCAGCAAATCCCGACTTAACCACTTATGTGCCACCGGCAGCTGTTCGAACGATGCTAAACGTAAACGAGGCGGCACATCCTGCTTGGTCGCGATCGTCCAGCCCCATTCACCGAAGGTGGGTATGTTTTGTCGGTACTGCTGCACCTGGCGAAATCCCGCCGCCTCGATTGTTTTGCCGATGCTGATGAAAGCCTGACGCGCATGGTAAGGACTGGTGGACTGAGTCACCATCGCGCCATTAGAGCCTAGCAGCAGTGCTAGTTTTTGATAGAAGAAGTCGGAGTAAAGCCGATTTAGATCGGGGTGGCTGGGATCCGGTAAGTCAACAATGATAACGTCATAGAGTTCTCCTGCCGCCAGTAATTTATCAACTTCAATAAACGCGTCACCGCTGACGACGTCGACACGCGGATCGCTAAACGCGTAATTATTCAGATTCACCAATTGCTGCTTGTAATCGGCCGATACGTCACCGGCTTGTTCACTGAAAAGTTTCACTAGATCCGCATCGAGGTCAATCAACTTCACCGTTGAAGGTGAGAATGTAAGCACATCCCTTACTGCCAGCCCATCGCCGCCACCGATGATCAGAACTCTATCGTGACTCGTGGCCGCCATCATCGCTGGATAAACAAGCATGCCATGGTAGATATGTTCATCTTGACTGGAAAATTGGAGTCGACCGTTAATGTAAAAATTCAATATTGGGTCTTCACGCTCAATCACTTCACGCTCTGTAATCGTGAAGTGTTGATAGTGACTGGAGCCGTGAAATACCACCTCATCTTGAAACAACAAATTCGTCATCTTAGACACCCAGTTCTCGCCATACTGAAGCACGAAGCCGGCAATAATCAGAATCAACAGATGCAACAGCAAGAGTAGTTTTGGAAACTTAATTTTATCACGATAAAAAAATAGGAATGCCAAACCTGCTAACAGGTTTACGATGGCGGTAAACACAGCCGCCTTGGATATTTCAAGCGACAGCATGACCAATACCCAGATTGCCGCACCGACACCGGCACCAATGTAGTCTGCGCCATAGATCGTGCCCGTATTGTGCTCAAGGTGTTCGCCGTAGACCGCCTCCCTGACGCGCGCGATCAAGGGAATTTCCATACCGATGAGAAAACCGATCAACGCACCAAAGATGTAGGGGGAGAAAAACGCAATATTATGCAGCGTGATTAACATGCCGCCACTTGGCACTAGATCCGGCGGCAGATTAAATACTTCAGCAATCACGTCAGGCAAAATGGCGCTCGCCGATACCGCTAAGGCGATGATCAAAATACAGGTAACGCCGACTAACGCAATGAGTGCTTCCAGCCAAGCAAATGAGGTGAAGGGATCTTTGAGCAATTTTGCTGCGAAGGAACCGACACCCATACTGACAATCATCAAACCGATCATCGCGTAAATGGTTGATTCGACCACACCGAGAATACGACCGGCATAATGCGACAACAAATACTCGTAGATAAGACCGCAGGCAGCAAGAATTGCCATGATGCCGATTAACACCACATCATGGCCGAGCAATTTTCGAGAGGACGTCATGGCCTATTTATTCCAAGGTCGAGCAGCATCAGCCTATTAATCACCTAATCAACTCACTGATCAACGTTGCAAAAGCGCTGGGTAATTAGGCAAATAACGCGGTAAAGAACATGCCTATCGAGATATAAATGGCGGCTTCAATGGCAGCCACCCCGACATTATTTTGATCGTTCACTTCTTCAACGACATTGACGCCAAGCAAGACAATGTTTCTGGCAATGATCGCCAGCAGTGAAACTAAAACAGTGAATAATAGTGTAAAACCGGCCCACAGCATCAATGCTTTAATCAACGTGTCACCTGTGTAAGCAACCACACCTGACGCCGCCGTCAGCGCCAAAGCGACGCCGATTAGATGACCAAAAAATCTTACGGCCAACGCCGTCTTACCGGCGGCAAACGCAACTTGAAGATCTTCGCCATTATGACGTCTTGCATAGACAACCAAACGATATTTTGTGACGAGCGCCATCATCAGTTGGATGATCACAAACGCCGCCAGCACTGCAAGCAAACCATTTAACGTGTCGTTCTCAACCCATAGCATGACAGCTCGAAGCACCAAGCCTGTCGCAATCGTATTGGCCGAATCAACCAACGCTGCCGCTATGTTGCCTGACTTAATTTCCTGTTGAATGGCAAAGCCGCGAAACAACAATTTATCCTGAATAAAGCGACCCGTTTTGATCAACAACAAGCCCAACACACCGTAGCTAAGCACGCTGACGATTTCCGCCATATAGGTCACACCTGGCTCTCCGGACACAGCACCTGTCAGCATCAGTGCAAGCGATACGATTCCCGCCGCCATCGCTATGCCAAATGCCACGTTGTCCCTTGACGCCAATTCTTCGGCACTGTTTACATTCGAAACAATACCGGTAACAAATCGTAATCCAGAGATCATCAGCACCGCGATCGTCAGGTCTATTAATAGAATCTGATAGATGTACATATCACTTGAACTTAAAAATTCACCCATTGGTTCTTTCCTTTGATTTATTTGCCACGGGATGTACCACTTGATGTTCGGTATCCACCACTACGCGTACTGCTCTGGTACTTGCTATTACTCGACGCTGTGCTCTTTGAGTAGGGGCTTTTGAAGGATGATTTTTGTGCCGCAAGACTCGATTTACTCATGCCCGTGGCACCCGTTCGAGGTTTCGAGTAGGGGCTGGCAAAACTCCGATTTGAACCAAATTGTTTGGTCGCGCGGGTTTGCACATTTGTCTGCGCCGCTTTTTGTGATCGAGACGTGTAATTATTTCGACCGATATCGGAATAATAAGAATAGCCTCTTCGACCAGACCAATCGTTATAATAGTGCCGGTTGCCACCAAACATGCTATTGAAAAAGCGATACTGACCGTACCAAACCCAGAATGAGCCACCGGAACCCTGCGACCAACTACCATAATGCGGGTTACCCATGTACTGACTGCCTGCGCCATAGTCTTTGCTGTTGTTCATCGACAACTCTGTCTCTTTTGAAACAGCATTGACCCTGGCGAGTTCGCCGTTCGACAAATCCGCCAACACGTTCACCGTATCTGAAAGTGCATCGTTGAATGCCGCGGTATCCGCGGCAGCTTGAATCAACTGTAGCTCTTTTACTTTATCTGCCCATGAATCATAGGCTTCTGTCTCGTTTTGAATGCCTTTAAATCGACTCTGAAGGCTTTTGTAGAAGGGGTTTTCTATGGTGGCTTCTTTACCGAGCTCGGTTAGAAGAGGACGTAATTCGACGCGAGAGATTTGAAGAATCGACACATAATTCTGAATAATATTGGCATTGCGCAGCGTCTGCGTTTCAAAAGCTGAGGTGAGCTCCTTCAGCCGCTTCTCGGTAGAAAAAATTTCGCCCTCAAGTTGTGCTTCGCCTGAGCTACACCCACTTAAAACAGCGATGATGATTGCTAAAGAGCAATACTGAAATACTGTTTGCAAAGACAATTGCGTTGAAGCTCCCATAGATATCAATTTAGCCACGATCAATTAACGACATATTATGTCGCGATATTTCCAATGTACAGCGATAGTTCACTTCCGTTCTCGCTGGTGCAAATCATAGCATTAATGCGACACGCATTTTGCTAACTCGCGCGCTAAGCGTGATGGGACTAAAAACTTCAGCTCAAATCACTTAATTTTAACCCGCCAGACTTCACTGCACGGTCAGACCCTAGACATGACCAACTCTGCTATGGCATCAATCGTCGCTAGCGCTATAATAACCTCATGGCTGATATCAATATCGAAAACTTCTATCGTCACATCGCGAAGATACTGAATATTCTCTACATTCATTTCCCCACTAAAGCACCGATTTATGTCGATGAGGTGGCGGGCATCGATGAACCCGATGAGTACGGACTGCATAGCCCTACCTATATGGCAGGTTTCTACGCGCTAATTTGGTTAGAGGAAGAAGGCTACTTACGCTATGCCGACACCATCCGACAAGACGGTATTGATCAAGCCAGCCTGACACACAAGGCACTACTTAAATTAACGGAAGTCACAGATCCAATCTATATTGATACTTCTGCGGGTGGAAACGCCTCTACAGTTGCACTCTTGCAACCGCTCGAGACTTTAAGCCCGTCGATTATAGAAGAAAGAAAGATGGTCATAAATCAGCTAAGAGTCGCGCTTAAAAGCGGCTCATCCATCGCGATAACCAAGCTAGTCAACTATATTCTGCATACCTAGTAAACACCTAACAAGCGCTCACAGGGCACAAGACAGCATCGTCATAACCCGTCGTGACTCTGATGAAACCATCAAACACCTCGTCAAGTTCTGCATCGCCGGTATCAACATGCAGCCTGACCAGATTTTCGAGTTTTGTTTTAGTGGCAATAATAGTGAAGTTCGAGCGACCGATTGCACGAATAACCCGGGGACTAAACTGCTGATTGCCACGCCCGAAGATATGACCTTGACCGCCAATCACCGTAATCACAGCATGACAGGTTTCAGTACGACTTAGCTCGAAAAGCTGTTGTTCATGAGCGTCCTTGATAATCAGTTCACCGGCACGAATCACATCGACCCCCAACAGTGTGTTATCCAAACCGAGTTGGTTCATGACTCTGGCCGTGGTCGACCCGGAACCTATAAAATACGTTACATCGCCGTCCAACTTATCGACAACATCCGCCGCGATCTCTTCGATAACAATCTCTTCGACTTCTACTCCGCCACTTTTGACTTGCTGCATGTAACGAATTTCTTCTGGCACCAACAGTTCGCCGTAATGTCGCGCCTTCACAACACCATCTCGAAAAGCTTCCTCATCAATGTCTCGCACCTCTGCGGTTGCGACCGATACCAGCTCACCCTTTATCATTGCAGATAAAATACGACCCGCACTCTTGGGGTTGTTAGCAAAGACACCGGAGTGCATTTTTACACCGCAGGGCAAACCCAGTACCACCTGTGTTGCAGAAACCGAATCATGGACATCTCTTGCCGTTCCATCGCCACCAGCGAACAGCAGTAGATCAACGCCGTGCGCCTCGAGCGCTGTCGCGATGCGTTTGGTGTGAAGGGCTGTTGTCGTTGGTGGGATATCGAGTTCCAACAACACTGTATTTGCGTGGGATTTAAAGTGAGCACTGCCCATGTCACCCTCTGCGCAAACCAACTGAAAGTCAGTCGAGCCAGACGCCGCTAACTGCCGCATCAATTCAGACCACATAATTTCGATGCGAGCACCGGTTTGGCTTTGCACGCCACGATCGCGTGCTGTTTGGACCGTATTCGCCCCGTCTGAGCCCTTCAGCGCCGCCGGACCACCAAGACCCGCCACTGGGTTAACGACAATGCCTAATTTCATGCGCCAGCCACTCCACATAAACGCTGTGTCATTCGATCACCAAAACCAAGCTTTTCACTAAACGTTTTAATTCGTTGAATATCAGGCTTTTTCAATGCCAACTGCGCCAATTGCATCGGCATCGGCACCTGGCAGTCTATCTGGGTAATACGACGGAACAAACGCAACTGGTCTGCCTGCTCATCGAGGGTTCGACGAATTCTATCGGCACCTCGAATGCCAATCTCAAGCACTCTATCTGTATTACCTAACAGATTTTCAAGGGTATCAAAATGATTCAACAACTTTGCCGCTGTTTTTGCGCCAATGCCAGTAGCACCGGGAATATTATCAACCGCGTCACCCGCCAAAGCGAGGTAATCGGCGAGCTGGCTCACGGTCACACCAAACTTCTCATGCACCTCTGCGGGACCTGAATGCACATTGGCTGCAAAGTCCCAAAGTGTATCGCCAGGTTTAAGTAATTGTCCCAAGTCTTTATCTCGCGTGACGATACTCACCGGACAATCAGCGCCATAGGTGATCGCTAAGGTGCCGATAATGTCATCTGCTTCATAGCTTTTCAGACTGAGGTGATGCATACCCAATATATCGGTGATTTCTCGGCAAAGATCGAACTGATACTTTATGTTCTCGTCAGGCTGGTCTCGATTGGCTTTGTACAAAGGGTAGATCTCATTTCGAAAGCACGTATTCAAACTTTGGTCGAACGCGACGGAAACCTGCTCAGGTTTATGTGAAAGGAAGTCAACCAAAAAACCTGCGTAGCCGTAAACGCCGTTTACTAGGTTTCCTTTCGGATCATGAAAACTTTCTGGGATCGAATACAGCGCACGAAAAACGTAGATCGATGCATCGACCAGATACAGGGTTTGAGGTTTCAATTGCGAAGTCGCTTTACGACAGCGGTAAACGTCAAGATCGTTTCATCACTGACGAACAAACTACCCGTTAAAAAAACCATCGAACCGGTTTTCTTAGTGACATCAACTCGTCCCTCGACCAATGCACCAATCTCAGCACCGGATACAAAGGCACTGCTAAAACTGACTGTAATACAAGTTTCTGATGCATAGTGATCGGTCGCCTCCATACAAAGGCAATAGTCCGCAAAAGTCATCAAAATACCTCCGTGCACGGTACCGTGAGCATTACAATGGGATTGAGCTGCTTCAAAGGCATAACTGAGTTTGTCACCCTGCTTTGCAAAGTAGAAAGGTCCGACGTGATCTTCAGCAGGATCAAAGCCTGGTTCAGTTTGATAATGAGAGGGCATCATTGTATCGGTAACTCCTGATAGTGGGCAGCATCTAAATAGTCTTCACCAACACCACTTGCCTTTGAAAGTGAACGGGCGAACATCGCCGCTCTTAGCGGCAAGCCTCGGTCGATAAGACCTAGTGCCTGCTGCCTGACAGCCACTCGAAAGTGCTCTGTGTCGTGTTTAATGAGCGCAAGATTATCCACGCTAATGCGAAACTTGACGGCTGCTGCATTACTCAACACCCATTCGAGTGCCTGAGGTTTGACCTCGACAGATTCGAACTGCCGTTGATTAACCGCATCTCGATTTGGCCGGTACCAATAGCCATAGTCCTCTTGACAGCGCCGCTGCGCGCCCGCAATCAACCAGTGTGCAGCTTCGTGGAGTGCACTCGACTGGAAATCTTCCTTAAAGTAGATCACATGACCCTCAGCGGTATTCGCAAGGTAATGAGGCTCGTCCCTGCCACCACGCAGATTAGTGTCGTAATCCCCGGTGAACAACGCATTGAAAACGCGGGTAATGACGGTGGCATCTAGCGCCGCACTGTGACTGGTAAGATTAACCATCACCTAGCAGCGGGTTCTAGATCGGTATTCGGTAGACATTGGATGTCAGCAATCGTGTGATAATAGCCCTCTGACAAATGCGCGCGTCCAGCGAGCAAGTGATTGAGATACCACCGATTGGGACGCAAACCTTCTTGTATAAAATCTGCGTTAGCAATATAGACCCAAACATTCAACTGTTGGTCGTCGGTTTGTATGGGCAACAGGCATCGGTCGTAACGCAGCGGATAGCCTTCAAAGGGATCCATTGTTTCGATTTGCTGCGCGTCGGTCAGATGATAAACGACGCCTTCAACAACGCCAGCAGCGTCTTGCATGACGTTCGCGGAAGCCGCGCCCGGATAGATAACCGACCGTTTGTTGAAGGCTAAACGATAGCCCTGCAAGCAGCCGGACTCATAATGATTAAAGTCCATCTGACGGCCCGAGACTCGGTCTGGATTCATATTGCTGCCGTAAGCAAAATAGTAATGCATCGGTGCCTAACCCTTCTTTATCCAATAGGTGTACTGGTCATCATTCTGGTTTTTTTCGAGTAATTCGTGGCCAAGGAAATTACAAAACTTCGGGAAATCCCAGCTAGTTGAAGGATCCGTTGCAAGCACCTTGATCACCTGACCCGACGTCATATCCATCATTTTATTGCGGACCACCATCAACGGCTCGGGACAACGTAGCCCCGTCGTATCAACATATACATCTTCATCTATCGACATTTTCCAACCTGATTATTCGAAACTTCTAGCGAAAACAGCCTGCATTATCTCTTAAGCGACTAAGTTTTACTTCCCTTTAAAGGGGCTGGGAGTATAATCCGCAGCTCTTTTTTAGCCGCACCACACAAAGCTATGATACGCGTACTGATAGAAAGAAACATCGCTGAAGGCTTAGAACATTTTTACGACTGCACCATCAAACGCACCGTCAGCGCCGTCATTCGAGCGCCCGGCTGTATATCTGGGGAATCACTGGTCGATACAAACAACAGCAATCGGCGCTTTGTCATGTCTAAGTGGAACTCTAAACTTGATTGGGACAACTGGTTTCATTCAGTTGAACGAAAAAACGTCGTCTCAGAGATCACGCCCATGCTTGAAGGCCGCGAAAAGATTACCATGCTGGAACTGACCAGCTAGCTGCCACGGTACCGATCGATCAGGTAGACAGATAACGCTTCTCGCTGCGCTTCGTCAAAGGGAAACTGTGGCATCGGCGCATTCGGTCGTCTCAGATACTCAGATAACGTCTCAACATCGTATTTCAGACCCAAATTTTCTAACGTCTTCAAACCCCGTCCGTTGTCATTGTGACAAGCGATGCATTGATATTGATTGTAAAGCGCCTTGCCGGCAGTGTTCAATCTATCGACATCATCATTGGTGTAGCTCGACAAACTATTCTCTGCACTATATGCGTCAGCAACTGAGCCAAGTTGAAGCTGCTGCTGTTCACCATAAGCAACCCGGTAGATCACTCCACTGTAATCATCGGATATGTAGACCGCACCGTCAGGGCCTTGCACGACTTCAGCCGGACGACCGAGTACATCGCCATCATCAAGAAAGCCACTAACGAAATCACGCTCACTGATTTCGCCGGCGGCATTCCAATGCAATGACACAACCTTGTAGCCATCCTTCTCGCTGCGATTCCAGGAGCCATGCAAGGCCACAATCGCCGCGCCCTGATATTCCTCAGGCATACCTTCGGCCTCGATGAACTCGATACCCAGCGGTGCGTTGTGGGCTTTAAAGTTGTGCACTGGTGCTACTGATTTTTCAATCAACGCTTCATTACCGGCGCCAAAATCTGGATCTGGCTCTTGATTCCCATTCGCATAGGGCCAACCGTAATGGGCGCCTTCGGTCACAAGATTGAGTTCGCAGGGCGGGTAATCATCGCCGAGCAAATCTCTGCCATTATCCGTCGCGTAGATGTCACCGTTTGCCGACCAATCGAAGCCCGCGCTATTTCGCAGACCTCTAGCGAATATCATTTCATTGGTACCGTCCGGTGAATAACGAACAAGCGTGCCCCGCCGCTCATCGTCCTCCGTACAGACATTACAAGATGAGCCCATCGACACATACATCAGATTATCAGGACCAAATCGCAGGGTCTTCTTCCAATGATTACCGCCACCTGGCAGCCCGGTCACAATTTGTTGGTACGGTGACGTCGTAAGGCCAGTCGCATGATCAAAACTGACGCGCCCCAATGCATCCGATTCAGCCACGTACAGCCAACCTTCAAAAAAATCGATGCCGTTGGGTCCATTCAACCCTTGCAGCAACACCTCGCGGCGATCGGCGCGGCCGTCTGAATCATCATCTTTGAGGATAATGATTTGCCCAAGTTTGGGCATAGAAACCAGCAGATCGCCCTCATCGCTAAACCTTAAAACGCGCGCGCCTGTTAAGTCGGCGGCGAACGTGCCGATCGAAAAACCGTCAGGCACTTGAATCTGCGAACCGACGTTTGCAGGATTAAATTCTGCGGGATTATTTAAAACCGCATCGAGATCGACCGCACCCACAAACACGCGCATGGCAATATAGAGTACTAAAGCCAGTGTCAGCAACGTTACGACGATCGCTAGGAGCCATTTGATGGGTTTAGTCATTGCTAGGTATTTTCCTTAAATCAATGTGGGTTATCGTGCATTGGAAAAAATTGACTCGCTTAGCTGCAATATTCTTTGCCGCTGAACCACTTTTCGTCCCGCGAGAAGTCCAAACGCCTCACTAACATCGAATCTCTTAGCCGTTGAGACATCTCGTGGCCGTTTGTCAAAAAACCAACTTTGACTTCAACCGAGGCGCTTCAACAGACACAACCTTTTTACCACTTAAATATTTGGCTGACCGCTTCTATCGATGATCACAATGCAGCCAACACCTTGCGCTTGCATCCTGTATAAGATTTTCACCTGGGGAAGAGGCTAATTTCCGACTTACTCCATTGCCACCTAACGCATCACAACTCTAACGTCGGGCCCATTATACAAATTTATATTAGCGTTTACCTGACCGATATTACGCACAAAGAGTTAAAAAGGTTTAGCTAATAGCTTGTTTTATTATTTGACGCGGTATTACTGCAGGAATGGCAAAACTGTTCTTCTCGGCGTTGGCACCGGCGCCAGCATGGCAATTCGCTTTGCCCAAGAAACCCCTTAGGAGCTGCATGCAGTCGGCTTGGTCGCCGGCTATATGTTTAACAAGACACAAGCTGATGCCAAACCCCCTGTAACAACCAGACACTAAACTCAAAGGATCTAACTATAAAGACAATACAACCGAACTGATGCTGAACACATCTCTCGGCAAAGTATAGATGCACTCAGAGTCATTTCACAACCTGACCACGGACGAAAAGTGAAGTTATGTAATTGCTTTTTATGAAGTTTTATTTTTATCAAAATACCTCTGGCATACCGTCGACTTCTGATGAGTGACCACTGGATGACGATGCAATGTAAAAAGAGATCGTCATCCTGATATACCCCGATATATCGAGCGTACACGGCACGTTAGGTCCTGGCTCATCACCTCGTTAAAGAATCGTTAAACCTCGGGCAGCTCGTGTGTAAGCGCAACTGAACACGACAATGTCTCTTCATCGTACACAATAGATACATCTCCACGTTCGAGTTGACGAAGAACCTGGCGTACCTTTTTCTCTAAAGAGATGTCCGAAGCACCATATTCAGTGCCTTCACGGGTCACGAAGTCTTCAATAATGCCGACTAAAGCATCCTTAGAAAGCGAAGACCATGGCACAACCATGAAATTCGACATACTCATATCTCCGCATTTTCGACAACAACATCTGGGAACGATGTCATTTAGGGGCTTTAATGAGTTTGTCATAGCAAATTGCCGCCACCCACTTCTTAAGGCATTATAGCGACAGTCGCTGATAATTGTTATCAGCAAAATGCCTTATCGTTGCGTCAGTTCAACCACGCCACACTCGTTCACCACCAAGAAGCAGGGACACTTAATGACAAAGTAATTCACTAACCTGCTAATGATTGAGGATGAGACGTTCACCCGTGCGCAGCTATCTGCACATTTCGAGAAAGGGGGTTATACAGTTTACGCCAAGCCAGATGCTGACGGCGTGGCGGACTTTGTGAAGAGAAAAGGTATCGACCTTGTACTACTCGATATTAATTTACCTGGTAAAGATGGCGTGACGCTCGCACGGGAGCTGCCGGCAGGTGACGCGCCTGATGAAGAAAATATTCTGCATTTCGAACGATCCCTCGACAATTTTTTCAGGCTATCCAAGACTATTAATCAATAGAGCAAGGTCGTTTGGACCTGATTAATGCCCTACAAAACAATTGATCGAAATATTCATCGCGCGGCATATGCTAATCAGCGTTAGATAAGTTAATCACATCTAATTTTTGAAGCGGCTTCGCACCGGTAAATTCATGCAATGTTCTATCGAGCAGATGCGACGGCACAACGTCAGTGGTTGCCCTGAAGATACTTTCCAGGCGACCCGGAAATTGTTTATTCCAGCCTTGCAGCATTGCCTTGATCATCGGCCTTTGAAGATTTTCTTGAGACCCGCACAAATTACAAGGGATGATAGGCATCTGCATCAACTCGGCATAGCGCTCAAGATCCTTTTCCTTACAATAAGCCAGCGGGCGGATAACGACATTTTCGCCATCATCACTGAGAAGCTTAGCGGGCATTGTTTTTAACTTGCCACCGTGGAACATATTGAGAAATAACGTTTCAATAATGTCGTCTCTGTGATGGCCGAGCGCGACCTTCGTGCAACCATTTTTTTTCGCATATTTATACAATATTGCGCGTCGAAACCGTGAACACCAGCCGCAGTAGGTTTTACCCTCAGGCACCATCTCAGTGACGATAGAGTAGGTGTCCTCCTCTATAATGTCGTAATCAACACCAAGAGACTCAAAATATTGGGGCAATACGTGTTCGGGAAACCCCGGTTGCTTCTGATCAAGGTTGACCGCGACTAAATCAAAGTGAATTGGCGCAGATTTCTGCAGACCCAGCAAGATATCCAGCATGGCGAGACTATCCTTCCCACCGGAAATGCAAACCATTACCTTATCGCCCTCTTCGATCATGCCAAAGTCGTGGATAGCTTTGCCCGCTTCTCTCCTGAGCTTCTTTAAAACCTTCTTCTGCTCCAACTGAAGCTTTCGCTCATCGCCCAGCAATGCGGCGTCGGTGGCATCTTGGTGATCAATTGTCGACATAATATGCGGTAACCTAGTAGCCCCTATCTGGGCCTTTGGTGTATAAAATAAGGACGCAATTCTACACCTCGTGTAGCATAGTGGTCGACCCATTTTGAGATTGATGCTGTATGGTAAAGATAACCTGGATTTTACTATTTCTTCTCTTAGGTTTCTCTGTCAAGGCGATAGATAAGCCGCAGATCGTTCACGGCGGCGTTTTAATGCAGTATCACCACGTACACATTTCTACGCCCAGTAGCACCAGCATTAGCCCTGATGGGTTTTCTTTACACATGAAGACGATTGTCGACGAAGGCTATCGTATCTGGCCTCTGACGAAACTATTGGACGCCATTGCAACCCAAGCGCTTTTACCGGACAAGGTCGTGAGCATCACCTTTGATGATGCCTACGTTGATATCTACGATAACGCGTTTCCTGTTTTGAAACAGTACAACCTACCTTTCACGATCTTTGTCGCGACGCAACTTGTCGGCAGAAAGGGTTATCTGACTTGGGATCAAATCAGGGAGATGAAACGCGCGGGTGCGAGCATTGCTAATCATACCCACAGCCATGCGCATTTGGTTCGAATGGCGCAAGATGAATCGAAAGCCGAATGGATAAGTAGAATAAGAAATGAGATTGTACTTGCTCAAGAAATCATAGAGCGAGAAATTGGCCCAACGCCTAAGCAGTTGGCTTACCCTTACGGCGAGTACAATCCTGAGGTTCTAGCGCTGGTAAAAGAGCTCGGCTATATAGGCATCGGTCAACAAAGTGGACCCGCGAGCCGCTATTCCTCTCTTTTAATGCTGCCTCGATTCCCCTTCTCTGGTCCCTATAGCGCAATGAAGTCTTTTCGCACTAAGTTAAACACGCTACCTTTTCCGGTTGCAGAGACAGCGCTTAACCCGATCTTAAAGAACGATGAGACACCCACTCTTTCACTGGAATTACTCGAAGGAAACTACAGAGTTTCGGAAGCCACCTGTTATGGACCAGGCGGTCCGACTGAACTTAAAATAACCGATGCGAAGCAATTGATCGCAAGTAATAAAACGCCCTTGCCCGTCGGTCGCTCTAGGTATAACTGCACGATGCCAGCGACGCTGGGCAATCGTTATCATTGGTATAGTCAGCTCTGGATGAGAAAAAATATTAACCAAAGCTGGTACACCGAATAGTTTAGTTCAAACCCCTCAACACAATGGTCGGCGGTGTTCTAACGACTTTCAGAGTCGCTATGGTGCCGATCAAACCAATAAGTACAGCACCGATTACGGGCCCCAACAACCACAGCATAGGGTTAGGCTCGTAATCTAATTCAAAAATTTGTTCTTCAAGGCCATACACAGTAATTTCCGCACCAATCGCGGCAAGCACGCCGGCGAACAATCCAAGCACGCAGAACTCAATGACCAGACTGCCCATAACAAGACGTCGACCTGCGCCTAGCGTTCGCAAAATCGCATGTTGCTTAAACCGTTCATCCATACTCGCTTGAATGCTAGCGAGTAGTACCAAAGCACCTGAAATAAGAATCAACCCGAGCACTAATTCTATTGCCATCGTGACCTGAGTGATTATCGTTTTAATCTGCTCGATAATGGCATCAACTTCAATCACTGTCATGGTTGGAAATTCACGTAATAATCCATTTAGGAAAATTTTATTTTCCCTTTCTAAATGGAAGCTCGTCATAAAGGTTGATGGGTAATCTTCAAGCGCGGCAGGCGAGAAGATGATATAAAAATTCGGTTGCATGTTGTCCCATGCGACGGAACGGATACTGGACACTTTCGCATCAAGTTGGCGACCTTGAATGGTAAACTCAAGCGCATCGCCTACTTTTAATCCATTCCTTGCGGCGAGATCTTTTTCCAACGAAACCAAGGCCGGTCCAACGTAATCTGCTGCCCACCATTCCCCAGAAGTTATCAGATTGTCATCAGGAATTTCGCCAGCGTAAGTTAAATTTCGATTTGAGGTCGCCCGGGGGCCCCTTTCCTCTTGATCATCCGTTTGTGTTTCACGCTCCTCACGTTCCTTCGCCACCTCGCCATTCACCTTCGAGATTCGACCAGAAATCATCGGATACAAAGGTTGTGAACGAATATCATTTTCGACCAGTAGATTGCGAATGGGCTCCACATCCTCTGGCGATATATTCATCGCAAAGTGATTCGGTGCATCAACGGGGATTTGTGCTTGCCAGTCTTCTATGAGCGACGTGCGCACCAAGAACAGTATCAGTAGCAGCATAATCGCCAGACCAAAAACGAGAATCTGCATGGTGTTCTCTTGGCCACGACGTTGCATACCCGCTAACGCTAGCCGCCAGACACTACCCGCTTGCATCCCCAGTACGCGGCCCGATTTGAGCAAAATAAATGCTAAGCCTGATAACACAAGCAAGGCAACTAGGCCGCCGGAGAAGATCATTAGTGTTAACTCAATATCTTCGCTGTACCACCACATCAACCCGATCGTACCGACCACTCCTATCAGCTGCGCAAGTCGATTACTACCTGTGCCAACCTCAATGTCACGGCGAATAACGCGAATCGGCTCTGTCGATCTCAACTTTAATAACGGCGGTAACGCAAAAGACAGCAGGCAAACAAACCCTGTCGTTAAACCTAACCAGATAGGACGCATACCCGGCGCGGGCAACTCGACCGGAATAAAGGGTTGCAGTGCGGCAGATATGCCGATCTGCGCCATATAACCAACGCCGCTGCCAAGCAACGTGCCGATCAGACCTAGCAGCACAAAAATCGTGATAAACAAACCATCAATGCCATTCGGCGTCGCACCTAACGTCTTCAAAATGGCAACATGATCGTAATGGCGCAAGGAATATCGTTGTGCAGAAAGTGCAATAGCCACGCCAGCTAAGATTACCCCTAACAGACCGCCGAGCAGAAGAAACCGCTCCGCTCTATCCAAGGCGTTACCGATTCCCTCAGTGCCCTCTTTAACACCAAACATTCTGACATTTTCGTCAAGGCGAGGTTTCACCCAAGCTTGAAAGTCATCCAGAGCCTGCTTCTCTCCAGAGAAAAGATAACGGTAGGTGAGTCGACTACCAGGTTGAACAACCTCGGTTAACGGTACATCACTTAGATTCATCAATACACGAGGGCCGGTGTTACTAAAACCGCCACCCTTGTCTGGCTCTTTAATCAACGCCTTGCTAACAACAAAACTGGTCACGCCAAGATCTAATACGTCACCGGGTTGGACGTCTAACGAAGGTAGCAGTCGACTTTCGAGCCATATCTCACCTGATGGTGGACCGGAGGTGACGATCTCACCGAATTCAAAAGGTTTATCTGAGGTGATCAGTTCACCCCGCAGCGGATAAGTATCAGAGACCGCCTTTACCGCGGCAAACTGCGCTCGCTCAGATGAAAATACCATCGACAGAAACGTGAGGGTTTCCGCTTGGCCAAGACCACGCGTTCTCGCTTCAGTTAAGATTTGAGGATCGATCGGTTGATTGCTTGAAATAACCCGATCCGCGGCAAGAAATGTTGCCGACTCGGCTAACAGGGCCTGTTGCAGGCGGTCAACGAATAAGGTAATTGTCGTTACCGTGCCAACTGCGATCAACAAAGAAACGAGTAAAAGTGTCAGCTCGCCAGAACGCCAGTCACGCCACAAAAGCTTCAGCGCAAGGCCAAGCCTCATGATTCAATCAACGCCGAGGCCTTGGCTTGTATCGGCTCAGCAGTAATTACACCGGAGTCAATGAGAATTGACCTGTCACAGCGTTCGGCTAAGCGCAAATCGTGTGTCACAAGGACAAGTGTTGTGCCAAATTCTCGATTCAACTCGAACAACAAATCAATAATTGTCGCACCGGTCTTGGTGTCTAAGTTTCCCGTCGGCTCATCGGCAAATAAAATTTTTGCAGAGGATGCGAACGCTCTGGCAAGAGCCACTCGCTGCTGCTCTCCGCCTGAGAGTTGGCGTGGATAGTGATGCATTCTGTGATCGAGACCGACTCTGACGAGCAGCTCCTTAGCTTTAGATTCAGCTTCGGGGTCGCCCTTTAACTCAGCAGGTAACATGACATTCTCGATCGCAGTCAGGCTGTCCAACAGCTGGAAGGCTTGAAATACAAATCCGACGAATTCACCACGGGCTTTAGCGCGTTGTTCTTCGTCCATTGCCGTCAATTCTTGATCGGCGAGAAATATTTGCCCTTGGCTGGGTGTATCTAAGCCCGCAATGAGGCTTAAAAGAGTGGTCTTACCGGAACCAGAGGCACCGACGATAGCAACGGCCTCAGACTTCTTGATTTCGATGTCGATCCCTTTCAAGATGGTCAACTGACCTTCAGAGGTCTGGACGGTCTTACCGAGGTCGATGGTTTTGATCATAATAGTGGCATCAACTTGAGTATTTAAATTGGTAGTTTCTGATTTCACAGCTAGCTTTACGCACCTTTCCAAAATTTGGATTACTGTTCTGTGCTTAACTTATGGTTCATCGGCAAGTGCAAACGATCCGAAAATACTCGTTTTCGGAGATAGCATCAGTGCAGCCTATGGTATGGAACCCGAACAAGGTTGGGTTCAATTGATGTCTGACAAGCTAAAACAGGACGGTTCCCACTACACGGTTATCAACGCAAGTGTTAGCGGAGAAACAACCGGTGGCGGACTCGTAAGATTACCTAAAACACTCGACGTACACCAACCCAATATACTCATTCTGGAACTTGGCGGTAATGACGGACTGCGCGGCTATCCAATCGACAAGATTAAATCGAATCTAAACCAAATGATTGAGATGGCAGCTGTCGAAGACATCCAAGTACTGTTGGTCGGAATGGTACTGCCGCCGAATTATGGTCGGCGCTATACCTTGGCCTTCCAAAACTCCTTCGCTGACGTCGCCACAGGGCAAGAAATCGCGCTAGTGCCGCATTTGCTTGAGGGTGTGACAACACCTAGAGATCTCATGCAACAGGATGGCATTCATCCCAGGGCAGAAGCGCAGTGGATGATTGTAGAAGACATCTACCCCCTGCTAAAGCCTCTGATGAACAGCGATAAATGACCTCTAAGTAGAAGATCACTGTAATCAGCACAACAACGTTTACAACAGGGTAAGTTGCCGGGGACTGATCGGGCCCCTATTCAATTTTGTTTCAATTGAGCGCCAATTTGGCTCCGCTAGATCCATTAATTGGTAAAAATCAGCATTGTGGGCGAAGTGATGTAAATGACACAACTCATGTCGAATGACCATATCAATCACCTCAGGTGAATGTTTGACGAGATGCGTATTCAAACAAATTTCACCACGATGAGAACAACTGCCCCATCTGGATTTCATTTTTCTCACCCGTAAACCGCTAGGAATAACCCCAACAGGAAACTGCTCAACACATTGTTTAAGTCGAACAGCGAATACCTGCTCGCTCTGTTTTTTATAAAAGCGCTCTAGTGCCTCAGCGACTTTTTTTTGATTCGTCAAATCGATCACACTCACCTGGATAACATCATGTTTGATGCGAACCCGACTACGACCACTTGAGAGGCTCAATTTGTAGGGCTGACCAAGATAATAATGCGCTGATTTATCGTCAAAGCTAACGGGTGCGGGTTCAACCGGGAGCGATGCCAGGTTCTTAGCAATCCAAACATGCTTAGATTCGACAAAAGCGATGATGTCACGCCAGGCACACTTAAGTGGTGCACGCACTTCAACCGGCTGATGCGTTGCTATGAGGTGGATCGCGATTGTCTTTCGACGCTGCCGCTTCAAGATGACGCGAATACGTTGATCACCGAAGGTGAAATCAAGATCGTCAGATCCCAGGCTAAACTTCAAAATGCAATATCCTAAGCTTACGTATCCTGACGGTCGCTTGCTTAAACGTTATTAGAATCACCGCTAAAACGATCATTTAAAGGACCATCTAAATTACCGCCTTAACTTTTAACTTAACTTTTACCTTAACTTTCACCTTAACTTTCACCTTAAGTACCACCTAAACTACCACCTAAACAAGGCGGAGACATCGGTACATCGCCATGCCGGGTTTTCCATTCGGTTTGCGTGTAGGCATGGATAGACAAGGCGTGGATGGATGACGCCAGTTCATCAGCCAAGATTTTATTGACGAGCCTGTGGCGTGCAATCAGCGGTTTGTCCTGGAAATTGTCGGCCACTAAGACCACTTTAAAATGTGACTCGGAGCCCGCTGGCACATTGTGATTGCTACTCTCGTTCAGAACCTCGATATGATCTAGGTTTAGCTCAGCCACAAGCTTTTCTTCAATTTTTAGTTTGACGGGTCCCTGCTGCAATGACATGTCCTTAGCCTTTAGAATCTAAATTGAAAATACCGTCCCAATTGGCCGGCGGTGGCGTCGCGATAAATTGACCACACCGCGCAATATAAGTCTCACTTGGCCCGTCCTTTGGGGCAATGGCTAACGCCAAGCGAAATGCTGCCATCGCATCTTTGTAGTTACCATCGCGATAAAGCTTCATACCACGATCAAATTGGATGACCATGTCCGAGATCAACCCTTCTGTTTGGTCTTTACGATCTAGCAATTGGTAAACGCGAACAGGTTCGCTTTTGCCGACAACGCGCAAGACGTCTAGCTCGCGCACATCGACGTCATCCTTCACCAACTTATAGGTTGCCTCTGAAATCATCAAGTCTGAACCGTAGGCTTTATTGGCACCTTCTAATCGCGCTGCCAAATTTACAGCATCGCCCATCATGGTGTAGTCCATTCTTTGTGCTGAACCCATATTACCGACAACCATAGTGCCGCTATTCAAACCCATCCTTACTTTGATCGCCGGTCTCCCTTCCTGCGCCCAACGTTCACGCAAAGGCACCAGCGCATGGTTCATATCAATCGTAGCTAAACAGGCCAGTTTGGCATGATCTTCTTGGATGGCTGGAGCACCCCAAAACGCGATAATTGCATCGCCTTCGAATTTATCGACCGTGCCGCGAGCATTGAAGATAATGTTACACATCTCTGTCAAATAGTCGTTCAGGACATGGACTAACTCTGAAGGTGTCATGTTTTCAGAGAAGGTCGAAAAGCCGGCGATATCCGAGAAGAATGCCGTCATTTCTCGTTCTTCTCCGCCCAAACTCAATTTTTCTGGGTCCTTTACTAAGTCCGCAACGACATCGGGAGAAAGATACTGACCAAAGGCGTCTCTTATTTGTGCTTTTTGTCCCATCTCTGTCAGGTAAAAGCGGGCATTGATAAACAAGATGGAAAGTATTGATGCTATCAGCATGTAACTAATGGATAGAACCAAGCCAGCATTCACATAGACATAGAAAACACCGACAATATATATTGCCAAAATCAAAATACTCGACATGTTTCGCGGCAAAGGATTAGCCAGATTTCTTGTCGCTATGAAAGACAACATCAGCACCAAAGCAACGGCGATTTCAACGAAAGTTGATGCCGCTTTTAACGGTCCACCGTTCAGAATAGTGGCAATCGTACTAGCAATAATTTCCACCCCAAACACATTGCCTAAGGGTGTTTCAAATTCATCGTGCGCGACCTCTGCAACTTCACCAATCAGAACAATTCGTCCCTCAACAAGAAAAGCAAGGTCCTCAAGCTCTTCCTCGTCTTCTGCGAACAGGATATCAGCGGCGGAAATACCAATGACTTCGTGCAGTTTTACCGTGCCGCCTGAGCCATCGTGGGGCAGCAGCGGAAAATCAATGTACAAGTCGTTAAATTGATCTAACTGAACCTCAAGATCACCGGCAAAACTCAGCACGTTATCCTCAAGCGTCACTTCCTCGGGTTCTATACCCAAAAGACCAATGACAGCTCGCACGGAAAATGGCCATTCACCAATGGATTCATTGATGTCAGGATAAACCCTCAACCTTACGATTTTTTCCGACACGGTGCTGTTTGATGAAATGTTGGAGTAACCCGAAATTGTTACTTCATCTATCTTTGGAATTGATTTGTTGATGCTAACAAATTCTTCACCAACCATTTCAGCCGTGGAGACCATTAAAACGTTTCCGGCTTCAATCAGCGCATCTACCAATGACGGATCTTCACCGTAAGCGCTATTGAAATCGAGCAACATGTCGACCCCGATAACCGCTGCGCCCATACTCTTTAGTCGGACGATAATTGTTGATAAATCAACTCGACGTAAAGGGAACTTGTCATATTCCTCAAAGAAGGCTTCATCTGTGTAAATAAGCACAACGTCTTCAATAGGAGCGACCTCCTCTTCAGGGGCCATATAGGTTCTTGCTATCTGACGGTATGAGAGCGTCTCATCTTCGAGCATTGAAAATGATTCACGATTCTCTAGAAATATTGCCAGCATAAAGACCAGCACAATCGCCAAGATGTCGTACCGATTCGTTGCACCCATTGTTAAACCTTTGTCTTTGTTAGTTACTTCTCTAACGGGCTTTTTCGAGCATGAAACTCACGGCAAAAAAACATAGCGAAAGAGAAGAAATGTGATTGGCCAAATTACCTAACGACAGGCAAAAAAAACCCACTGAGACCTTATTAGATCACAGCGGGCAGCTTTTTTGTACGGCCGTCTTTCAAATCAATATCTTTTAAAAGTTTTCCTCAAGAGAAGCATTATATAACCTTGCTTCATTTTCTCTTAAGTTACTCAACTTCAAACCTTGATATGATTGAATCAGTAACGGACGCATATCATTATCATCAGGGTTCTCAGTGAAGTAGTCTCGATAAATATCCATCGCGGCAACATACATTTCGTTAGTTTCTAGCATATTCGTCACCATAAACGCGTCATCACCTAGACCGTCGATGTTTGCCAAGATTTTCGCTTCCGAATCATCTGAAATCCATGTGAACGTAGAATCTTTCCTTGGTATATAGACGGTACCATCGACATCTAAAACCTCAACGCGATATGAATGTTCGCCTTCCGCTGTACCCTCAACAGAGAAACGCATCATCTCTGCATTTGAAGCCGCAGCAATCTCATGAATTTGATCGCCGTCAATAACGAGACGGTAAGAATATTCAGGGCATGCATTACGCCATACTAAGTCGGGATGAGCAGAAGATACGGCCACTGATCGAATGGTTCGCACTTTACTGTCACAAACTTGATCGTCCGTCTTTGTCACGCTTCTTCGAACTGTTGTATATCGTTGCGCTTTTGCAAACTTGTTCGAAAGCCCCTGAAAGATAGTGGAGGAATCTTCTATGGGTTCGGACAAACTACCCGATACCAATGCGATGTCCATATCTGTGACAGAGATTTCGCTATTAGCACCTAGTTCTTGTGCCATACCCGTTGTCTGGCTGATCAGTTTACCGCCGCCATCTTCGCCGGTTTTTATCTGATAGCCTGAAAACAAATACTTGGTTCTTGTAACCGGTCGCCATGAAGTGCCATTACGGCTGTACTCAACACTTCCCGTTACTTGCACCAGCTTTGCTACTGGTGGCTCACGAGCCTCTGACGGCGAGTTGAAGCCCATCAACACGGACATCAGCACGATCCCAACACCAAACAATTTAAAATTCATCTCGTTCTCCTCAGAACTTAACGGCAGCACATTCCGTGGCCACCCATAATCTACACGCGATAGTCGGTACACGTTGGTTTCTATTTCAGCACTCAGAATGCTTAAAGCCGCCTGATACCAATTCTTAATCTATCTTAATCCTTTGTGGTCATTGTTCCTTAACCACTCATCTGCTTTAACCGCTTCTTTATCGTTATTAGGATACCTTATTAGTGGGCATCTACTGCCCGTTACACAAGTAAGGCGTCGCATGTTACCCAAATTTCACCAACAATAAACGCCATTTCAATATCTGCTACCGATATCTCGTCGCCTGGATCAAGTTTCTTCGATCGAGATCCAATCGGTTGCTCGTTAATCTTCGATAAATAATTAGCGCTTGTCTTAAGCTCAGTCGAACTAACTAAGCACCTTGCTAACCCGCCCATCTTCATCAGGAAAACTTTGACGTACCCTGCAAAGCACAACTGAAATATTATCCTTGCCGCCACTCGCATTAGCCAGATTTACAAGATGACCCGCCGCTGCCCCTAGATTAGAACTCAGCTCACGCAGGCTCGATTCTATGTTTGAGTCTACGACAAGATCAGTCAACCCATCCGAGCACATAAGATAAATATCACCCACGTTTACCTGATGTTCATTTACCTCAACTTCGACTTTTGGTGCAACACCCAAGGCCCGTGTGACAATATTTTTTCTCTTCGAGGCGCGGGCTTCATCCTTTGTATATATACCTTGATCAATTAGCTCCTGCACAAAACTATGGTCTTTAGTAATTTGCTCCAATTTATCCGCTCTAAACCGATAGACCCGAGAGTCTCCGATATGGCCGGTGATCAATCGATTATTACGAAACAATCCAACCACCACCGTGGTGCCCATCCCCTTGTACTTGGGCTGGGTTTGAGAAACATGGAATACCGAACTATTGGCTTTCTCAATGGCAGACTTTACCGCAGCCTGCACAAGTTCATCCGTTGCACCTAACTCGGCTTCAAAGACCGAATTGCCTGTTTGATAAGCCCTCAAAGCATCCATCAATAGCTGCACGCTCATTGCGCTAGCAACTTCCCCTGCATTAAGCCCGCCCATGCCATCAGCAAGGACAGCTAGGCCAACATCCTCATCACTGCTTAACGCATCTTCATTGTGGTCGCGCATCTGACCCACATCGGTCTGGCAGGCTATCTCGATCTTGCCCCTAAGGTTCATCTTTTACCTCGGTACTCGGTTGGATTCTTTCAAGACAGATCCGTAAATTTTCTGCCATCCCCCCCCCTGTTTGATAACGCCCTTCAGGCTTCTTGCCAATTGCGTTGTGAATAACTTTACTCCATGCGGGTTCTACTGATCGCTTCAAGGGTTTTTTCATCCGCTGCCCCGTTTACGTCCACAAACGGCCGCGAGCGCTCTGTTTGTATGTCTTTTTTTTAACGATGGTTGTTCAGCCAAGCGCATGTAAGTCTGGCTGCCTATCCCTTTTTTGTTCAATTTTGCCCATTCATAGCAAACATGTCTATTGAGAGCCTCGCGTGAGTTGAACAAATCGAGTATTCTGCCTTCTTTCGCTTAAAACCCTCGGAACATTTTATGCTCACAGTCATTTCGCCTGCGAAGACGTTGGACTTTGATTCAAAACCGCTAACGACTAAAAGCTCATCGGCCGATTTTCTAAATCAATCCGAAGTCTTAGTTTCTACAATGCGCGACCAATCTGCAAAGCAGCTTTCTAAGCTTATGGGCATCAGTCCTAAGTTAGCTGAACTGAATGTAGAGAGGTTTACTAACTGGCAACTTCCCGATGAGAAAAATGACGCTAAGCAAGCTATCTTAGCGTTCAAAGGGGATGTTTATTTAGGGCTCGCTGCAGAGGAATATAATCAGAGAGATTTCAACTTCGCTCAAAAGAACCTGCGTATCCTTTCTGGCCTATACGGCTTGCTAAGACCGCTTGACTTAATTCTGCCTTACAGACTAGAAATGGGTACGAAAATTAAGAACCCGGGAGGCAAAGACCTCTATGAATTCTGGGGTGATAAAATCACAAATGCCATCCAATGTGAGCTCAGTAGTCACAGAAACAAAACACTGATTAACCTCGCTTCAATCGAATATTTTAAATCTATCAACACATCATTGTTAACCGGCAATATCATCAACCCAATCTTCAAAGATTATAGCAACGGTAATTACAAGATCCTGTCTTTCTTCGCGAAAAAAGCCCGTGGCTCGATGTCTTCTTTCATCGTTAAAAATCGCATTACGAAACCGAGCGATCTCAAATCCTTTGATATCGATGGCTATAGCTTCAATGACAGTCTATCGACGGATCAAGATTGGGTTTTTACTCGTAAGTCTAACTAACCAAGGATGTATTCTTGAATCAAGCGACGGTGAGTCGACTGGGGATTATCGTCAATCCTATGTCCGGCCGAGATGTAAGGAGAGTTGCAGCTCGAGCGAGTACAACGACACACAATGATAAACAGCAGCATGTGACGCGATTAGTGCTCGGTGCTCTGGAACAAGGCGTTGAAGAAATCTATTTGGGCAACGAGCCCTTTCGAATCAACGAACGGGCTGTTGAGAATCTGCCTGAAAAAAACAAAATAAAAATCCTGCCTTTCAAACTCACCCATTCAGCTCGCGATACTACCCATATGGTTAATGCAATGTGGGATGCTGGCTGTCGAGTTTTCATTGTACTGGGGGGCGACGGTACAAATAGGATCGTTGCTAAAACCAAACCTGACGCCATAGTTTTGCCGCTATCGACAGGCACTAACAATGTTTTCCCGCAGTTATTGGAAGCGTCAGTTGCAGGGATTGCAGCCGGGCTATTGGCAACAGACAGGCTTGATTACAAAGATCACTGTTATCGCGCTAAACAAGCTCACGTCACCGTGAAGCAATCTCAAACACAGGCTACGATTCACGATCTGGCGCTCATTGACGCGGTATTATTGAAAGGTGATTCAATGGGCAGTTTGCTACCCTTCACCTCGGAGAATTTACAAAGCATCTTTTTAACCCGAGCGGAACCCGCTTCCGTCGGTATCTCGCCGATTGGTGGTTACCTGATGCCAAGCTATGCTCGAGACGATTTCGGTGTTTCTATCACCTGCGGAGAACCCACCCACGCCTCTGTGCGCGTACCTATTTCACCGGGTTTGTACGATAGTGTTGGTATTAGCAGCGTTACAAAGATGACTTTGGGCGCTGAATTCTTCTGTCAGGGTCCCGGCATTCTGGCCTTTGACGGTGACAGATCTATATTCCTCGAGCCTGAAGATGAGGCCACAATAGCTGTACGCCGAGATGGTCCATGGATTATCGAACCGGCACCGGTGCTTGCTGCGGCGGCGGCCGCCGGGATACTAAAGCGCTGATCATCGACACAGCGCAACAGGCACTACAATTTATCTACTGAGGTGATAGTATCAATCACACTTCTAACACACCCACTATGTCCATGAGCAAACGTTGCACCGACACATCAAGATTCCCTAAACTTTTTTGTATCCTGATTATTTTCGCGATGTCTCAATTGAGCCTGTCTCTTTCTGCTGAGACTGAATCTGACTCTGACTCTGACTCTGACAACAAAACACTGCTATGGCCTGATGGCACGCGATATGTCGGCGGTGTGAAGGACGGTAAGCGCGCTGGCAAAGGCACGATATTTTGGCAAGATGGAACACGGTTTATCGGTAACTTTGCCAATGACCAGCGTAATGGGCCTGGCACAATGATCCTACCGGACGGCAGTGTTTACAATGGCTACTTCTCCAATGACGTTCTTGTAGACCCACCAAACAAAGGGTCTACAGATAACGTCGCTGCCACTTCGAATGCGCTGATGTCAAAGCCTTCGCCGTTGGATATGGACACTAACACGCCAAACATTGCTGATAATCTGCCTATATCGAGTATCCAACAATCGAAACCGCAACCGAAAGTCGCGGATCAACAGGTCGAGAAGATACCCGCTGCGAAACAAAGTGACACTGATGTTAGCAAAGCTCTAGATATCGTTTCGGCAGATGAAAAAAAGACAGTCGCAGAAACTAAACCAGCCGCTAGATTAGCAGCTGCACCTGAACCTCAACGTGAAGCTGCGCAAACGATTACGCCAGCTAAAGAAGTCGTTCTGGTTAAAAATGAGCAAACTGAACCCACAAAAAAATCGAGTCAATCTAACGATCGAGTTCCACTTAGCTTCGATGCAAATAGCTTGACCGTTGAGGTTCAAAAGGAAGTCGAGTCAACCATCGACCTTTGGGCTGCAGCCTGGTCCGAACAGAATGTGAACCAGTATCTAACCTATTACGCAGCTGATTTTGTCGTACCGGATGAACAATCCCGGTCACAGTGGGAGGCCGTTCGACGCGCCAGGCTTACAAAACCAAAGAGTATCAATATCTCCGTCACGTTTGAAAAGATCGAGATGACCGCGCCGAATCAAATCAACATCCAATTCAATCAAACCTACCGATCCAACTTGTATCGAGACAGTACAAGAAAAGAGATGACGCTAAAAAAGTCAGGCGCGAACTGGTTGATCCAAACAGAGAAAAGCTTTTAGTTTTTCAACGCCTAACCCATTTTGTTTATAACTAACCCGATTTCAGGAAATTAATATGAGTACGACCGTTGATACAGTACCCGCAGCAACAATCTTAATGCTACGCGACGGCGAGGCAGGACTTGAGGTATTCATGGTCGTTCGACATCATCAAATTGATTTCGCCTCCGGCGCGCTGGTCTTTCCTGGTGGAAAAGTCGATGCAGGTGACTCACTTGTACGTAATCGTTGCCAAGGTGCTGATGTCGATGACGTCAACATGTCGCTACAGGTCGGCGCAATCAGGGAGGCGTTCGAGGAGTGCGGCATTTTACTCGCTCGTGCAGCGGGCTCTGACACGTTGATTTCGGGGGAACGATTAAAGGCACTCGATGCCTACAGAGAGCCGCTAAATTCAGACGAAATCTCGATTGGTGATTTTCTTGAAAAAGAAGACCTCTATCTGGCCTGCGACCTCCTACACCATTATGCACATTGGATAACGCCGGATATGATGCCGAAACGCTTCGATACGCATTTCTACTTGGCTGTCGCGCCAGCGGATCATCTCGCGATTCATGATGGTTATGAGTCTGTTGATTCGGTCTGGATAAACCCTGACGCTGCACTGGTCGGTGCCACCGAGGGCACCTACACAATTATATTCCCTACCCGCTTAAACATCGAAATGCTCGCCAAGAGTCACTCTGTGGAGAATGCTATCGCGATGGCCAATGAGCGAAAAATTATCCCCGTACTACCCTGGATAGAAGCACGAGATGAAGGAAAGTACCTGTGTATACCTGAAGAAGCAGGCTACGATATATCAGAAGAACTGATGGGTTAGCCTAAATGTAGCCACGGAGTCTATGTTAAAAAAAGATAAAAAAAAGAGCCTCAATTGAGGCTCTTTTTTTGTTTCTACTTAACCATCGTAGCCGTTATAACTTGGCGTTTAGCCACCAAAATCATCAAGGAAAATATTATCTCTCTCGACACCAATATCTTCGAGCATTTTGATCACTGCAGCATTCATCATTGGAGGTCCACACATGTAATACTCACAATCTTCAGGTGCAGGATGATCTTTTAGGTAGTTATCAAACAACACATTATGGATAAATCCCGTGTAGCCTTTCCAGCCTTCGATACCTTGGTCTGACAGGGCGACGTGCCAATCAAAGTTTTCAAATTCAGCGTCAAGCTTGTCGTACTCGTCAACATAGAACAGCTCGCGTTCATTTCGGCCGCCGTACCAAAAACTAATCTTTCTATCTGTATGTAGTCGCTTTAATTGGTCAAAGATATGCGCTCGCATCGGCGCCATACCAGCTCCACCACCAATAAATACCATTTCTGCTTCGGTCTCTTTCGCGAAGAACTCACCGAAAGGTCCGAAGATCGTTACCTTGTCACCAGGCTTGAGTGTAAACAGGTAACTCGACATGGCGCCTGGCGGAAAATCTGTGCCTGGAGGGGGCGAAGCAATACGAATATTGAACTTCATGACGCCCTTCTCTTCAGGGTAATTTGCCATTGAGTAAGCGCGGATGGTTGTTTCATCAACCTTCGCAACATTTTCAAAGACACCAAATTTGTCCCAATCACCTCGATACTCTTCCGCTACTTCGATGTCATGGTAATCGGCAACATAAGGAGGGATTTCGAACTGCACGAAACCGCCCGCTCTGAAATCAACGACTTCGCCGTCAGGGAGCTTCAGTACTAGCTCCTTAATAAACGTCGCCACATTATCATTTGAAATGACCTCACATTCCCAGCGTTTAACGCCAAAAATCTCTACGGGTACTTCAATTTTCATATCCTGTTTTACGGCGGTCTGACAGCTTAAACGCCATCCGTCTCTCGCTTCGCCGCGGGTAAAGTGCCCTTCTTCAGTTGACAGCATGGAACCGCCACCTTCAATGACACGACACCGGCATTGACCACAAGTGCCACCGCCACCACAAGCCGAGGATAGAAAAATACCCGCATCGGAAAGTGTGTTAAGCAGTTTCCCGCCAGCTTGGCTTTGCAGGGTTTTTTCCCCGTCACCATTAATTTCAATGCTGACATCACCGGTACTAACCAGTTGTTTTCGAGCAAACAAAATTACGAATACCAGCACCATGATGATGATGGTAAACATTGCAACGCCGAGTGTTATTTCAGTAGTCATAGTGCTAACAACTTATAAAGAGATTCCACCGAATGACATAAATCCAAGAGACATCAACCCTACGGTGATAAAGGTAATGCCCAAGCCCCGGAGACCCTCCGGAATATCGCTGTACTTCAACTTCTCACGAATACCGGCCAACATGACAATCGCAATTGCCCAGCCGACGCCGGAACCCAGTCCATAGACTGTGCTTTCGACAAAGTTATAGTCTCTGCTAACCATGAACAAAGACGCACCAAGGATCGCACAGTTAACTGTGATCAATGGCAGAAACACGCCAAGCGCGTTGTACAACGCAGGTACGTATTTATCGAGAAACATTTCCAAAATTTGAACAATCGCGGCAATGACGCCGATATAGCTCAAGTAACCCAAAAAGCTAAGGTCAACATCCGGCAATCCAGCCCATGCTAGCGCACCGTCTTTTAGAAGATAAAAGTAAATCAGGTTATTCACTGGCACCGTAATCGTTAGTACGACAACCACTGCGATTCCTAATCCAATCGCTGTTTCGACCTTCTTCGAGATTGCAATGAAGGTACACATACCCAAAAAGTAAACTAAAGCCATGTTGTCAATAAAGACTGCGGTTACGAACAAACTTAAATAATACTCAAACATAACTCTGCTCCTAAACCGGTCTGGTCAAGGCAGTATGACCACCAATTTCATATTCAGGCTCTTCGACTTGTTCGGTCTTCCAGGCTCGAAGGCCCCAGATCAACAAACCAATAATAAAAAACGCACTCGGCGGTAGCAGCATCATTCCCATCGGGTTGTACCAGCCGCCATTTGTAATCAAAGGCATTACAGCATAGCCAAACAGGCTACCTGAACCTAAAAACTCTCGAATCGTCGCCACGAGCATTAATACAACACTGTAGCCGAGACCATTGCCGATGCCATCGACGAAACTCAAAACCGGCGGGTTTTGCATGGCAAACGCCTCTGCTCTGCCCATCACAATACAGTTGGTAATAATCAGGCCGACAAAGACCGTTAATTCTTTACTCATGTCATAGGCGACAGCACCTAAAATCTGATCAACCACGATCACCAGCGATGCAATCACGGTCATCTGCACTATGATACGTATACTAGACGGAATCTGATTACGTATTAGCGAGATAAATAAATTAGAGAAAGCTGTAACCAGGGTCAGTGCAATACACATGACCAGCGCTACGCTCATCTTGGTTGTCACCGCCAACGCGGAACATATACCCAGTATCTGCAAACCAATAGGGTTATTGACAAAAAGTGGGGCTATTAGAACTTCTTTCATGCTCGACATATCATCAACCCTTTATGCTTTTTAGTACTGGACCAAAACCTTCGTCACCTAACCAGTAGGTAATAAGATTCTGAACGCCCCGACTTGTCAGTGTTGCGCCGGACAAGCCATCTATCTGATATTTGGCATTCTTACTATTACGGTCGACCGTGCCTTTAATAACTTTCAAAGCAACTGCACCGTCTTCACTATAAATCTGCTTGCCAACCCAAAGTGCTTTCCAAGCGGGATTGTCAATTTCGCCACCTAATCCAGCCGTTTCTTTTTGGTCGTAAAAAGTAATACCCGTCACTGTGGTTAGATCACCTTGCAATGCCACAAACCCATAGAGCGTTGACCAAAGGCCATAGCCATGCACAGGTAGAACAACTCGGGCGATGTCATCGCCGTCCTTCAATAGATAGACAACGCTATAACGGGCGCGACGGGTTATCGAAGCAATATCTTCAGCATCGCTAAGTTCCTTCGACATCGTCGGAATCTTTGAAGCCTTACGTTGGTCGTATTCGGCAATATCGATGCCCAATGCCATGGCTTGATCGGCATTAAGTACTGTCTTTTCTTCTAGGTCGACCAATAGCACGTCAAAGGACGTCATCAGCTCAGGGATTTGCGCGTCATCGGTGACGCCCTTTTCGTAAAGGCCAGCTGCAACCAATATATTTTTATTTTTATCGAGTGCTTTATTCAACTGAATCGTTGGTCGCAGACTGACTGCTGAGCCTGCCACGATAATCGCGGATACTAAGCAAACAGATACTGCGACGAAGATAATATTTTGTATCGAATCTTTATTACCCACGAGCAATTCTCCTCTTCACATTGGCACGCACCACAAACCAATCAATCAACGGTGCCGACAGGTTAGCGAATAGAATTGCGAGCATCATGCCTTCAGGAAATGCCGGGTTAATGACCCTGATAATAACGACCAGCACACCAATAAAGGCACCGTAGGCCCATTTACCTTTGTTCGTCATTGACGCGGAGACCGGATCGGTTGCCATATAAACCATGCCAAAGGCAAAACCACCGAGAACAAAATGCCAATAAAAGGGTAGTTGGAATGCGGGATTAGTGTCAGACCCTATCCAGTTTAACAGCGATGACATGGCAACCATGCCAAGGAAAACACCTAGAACAATTCGCCAGGAAGCCACTTTTGTAAATAACAAAACGACCATGCCAATCATGATGGCAAGGGTTGACGTCTCGCCTACCGAGCCCTGCATGTTACCGATAAACGCATTGGTCCACGTTAACCCGCTGCTCATTAATCCGGCCATGCCGTCTGCTGCAACAATACCCAAGGCGGTTGCACCACTGAAGCCATCAACGGCGGTCCAGATTGCATCACCTGACATTTGAGCGGGATAGGCAAAATAGAGAAAGGCTCGACCGGTTAAGGCCGGGTTTAAGAAGTTCTTGCCCGTGCCACCGAACACTTCTTTACCAATGACGATGCCGAAGGAGATGCCAAGGGCGACCTGCCACAAAGGAATCGTTGCAGGCAAAGTCAGTGCAAACAGAATACTGGTTACGAAGAAGCCTTCATTAATCTCATGCCCACGTTTCATTGCAAAAACGACTTCCCAGAAGCCACCAACAACAAACGTCATCATGTAAATTGGCACGAAGTAGACAGCACCATATATCAGGCAGTTCCACCAACTGGTTGAATCATAGACGGCTAATAATTCAAATATCCAACCACGCCAGCCACCGATTGACTCGACACCGACGGATCCCATTGCTTCCAGCGCGTTAAAGCCAACGAAATACATACCGGCAAACATGGGGAAAAATGCACATAACCACACTGTGGTCATAACACGCTTGACTTCAAGTGCATCACGAACGTGGGACGCACCGGCAGTCACTTTGCCTGGTGTGTAAAAAATTGTATCGACGGCTTCGTATATGGCATACCAAGACTCGTACTTGCCGCCCTTCTCAAAATCAGGCTCTATTTTGTCCAAAAATTCTCTGAGTGCTTTCACGATTATCCCTCTGCCTCTATTCGAGTCAACATTTCACGAAGATAAGGGCCGTACTCGTACTTGCCCGGGCAAGCGAAGGTACACAGAGAAAGATCTTCTTCGTCTAATTCTAAACAACCTAATTGAATGGCCGTATCTATATCGTTTACTAACAACGCACGCAGTAATTGCGTCGGCAAAATATCCAGAGGCATAACGTCTTCATAAGTACCCAGTGGCACCATTGCTCGAGAGCTACCACCCGTGCTTGTGGTGATCTCGCGAATCTTCTTGCCGATAATGCTCGACAGGAATATGCGCGTCAGTGAGAATTTTGTTACACCCGGCTTAACAAAACCGAAAAATTCACGATTCGTGCCTTCTTCGAGTACCGATACCTGATTGTGAAACCGACCCAGATAAGCAGTTGAGCCGACTGACTTACGGCCATCGAAGACCGAACCCGATATTGTTCTGGCAGATTTAGCGACAATTTCGCCGGCGGTGAGTTCATCAAGACTGGCACCGATGCGTGTACGCAATAGTCTCGGGTTTTCAACACAAGGGCCGGCTAGCGCGACAACCCGTTCGGAAAATATCTTTCCCGTCATAAAAAGATGACCGATCGCAATCAAGTTTTGGTAACCAATATGCCAGACCGATTTGGCTTGACTGACTGGCGCAAGAAAGTGGATATGTGTGCCGACGAGACCGGCAGGATGTGGACCGGAAAATGTTTCCACCTGCACCTTTGCATTGTCTGAAGGCGGAATGTTCGTTTCAGGCGCAGAACAGACGAATACTTTTCCTTGCGTCAAACTTGCCAGTACTTCAAGACCCGTATTAAAAGCGTCTTTATTTTCGTTGATAAACAATTGCGGGTCAGCTGCTAACGGACGAGTGTCTATCGCCGTCACAAAAATATGATTCGGAATATCTGCTGGCGCGGGAACCCGGCTAAAAGGCCGATTGCGCAATGAGGTCCATTCGCCTGAATCGATCAAACAGGCAACAACCTGCTCACGGCTCATTTTTGCTGGCTCTGACACATCAAACGTTAGCTCTTCGTCGCCGTCTACTTCAATGGCAAGCGACATGAACGCGCGCTTTTCAGCTCGGTGGATCGCAGAAATAACGCCACTAGCGGGCGCAGTGTATTTAATACCTGGCGACTTTTTATCAGTGAATACCAGTTGCCCTTTGACAACCCGTTCACCTTCCTTTACTTCCATGGTGGGTTTAAGACCCGGAGAGTCTAGCCCGAGAATCGCCACAGAACGGGCAGGTCTTGCATCCTCAATGGCTTGTTTTGGCGCCCCAGCAATGGGCAATTCAAGCCCTCGTTTTGTCTTAATCATCTGTTACCTAACAACAATTGTGTTGCGCAATTTCTCAGAATTTATACGTTCTCAGGCTCTATCGAAAAACCTTCAAACCGTCTATTTATCAGCAAACTCATTTAATCTGGCTCGCCAATCGAAATGTGCCGCTATGTTACATCAAATCGATGCCTCACCCGCCCAAACGGCCAATGAGTACAATAGCTTTTCGCCATCTACCCTTTAGAGTTTCGTTGTTAAATCAGCTTGTTTTTACTGCTTCTCTCACTATGACGAGTGGTTGATTCGCTATCCGCGAAGGCAACAACAACGCCTTGAAAATCGCGGGCAATTATAGAGATGTAGCGTCAAATAATCTACACCGAAGACACCTATCCTGTCGGTAATTGCTAAAAGAATTCAAAACCTGACACAGGTCATCAAAAGTACTCGCTCTTTGTTTGATAATCCGGTCCGCTCTGATTCAGTGCAAATACAATATTGCTAGGTATAAGTTACTGGGAAATAATCGGGGCTAAATCGCAGCTGTGCCGCTTTGCGCCGCTCGTTAAGAACAGCACAAAGGGTTTTAAACAACAGACTGATATGAGGGCAGCTCAGGGGCTGTTTAGAGGAAAGGCTAAACGCTGCTAGGCAGATTTCAGCGCAGTTTCGGCTTCTTCAGTATCAACCTTGGGGGTACCGAACACAGTGGGATATTTAATGCCCGCCATTTTCTGTGCCACGCGGACAACCTGACAGGTATAACCGAACTCATTATCGTACCAAACATAGAGCACAATCTGCTTGCCGTTGGCGATTGTCGCCTGAGCATCGATCATGCCGGCGTGTCGATCACCAACAAAATCAGATGAAACGACCTCGTTAGATTCTGTATATCCAACCTGACGATTCATTGATGAATTCAACGATACGCCGCGCAAGAACTCATTAACTTCATCACGCGTTGTTTCACAATCTAATCTTAGGTTGAGGATCGCCATAGAAACATTAGGCACTGGCACACGAATTGAGTTACCGGTTAGTTTACCTGCGAGCTCGGGTAACAATTTACCGACAGAGCTTGTGGCGTTGGACTCTGTCAAAACCATATTTAATGGCGCACTTCGTCCGCGTCTCTCCTTTGAATGTATATTGTCATGCAGGTTCTGGTCATCAGTATAAGCGTGCACTGTTTCCATATGCCCTTGAACGATACCAAATCGATCATTGATACACTTTAGAACCGGCACGATCGCGTTGGTTGTACAGGATGCTGCACCGATGATTTTGTCTTCAGGAAGAATTTGGTCCGAGTTAACACCCGACACAATGTTCTTCAACGCACCCTTCGCTGAGGTGGTCAGTAGGACTTTTGATGCGCCTTTAGACTCGAGGTGCCTCGATAGCCCCTCTTCATCTCTCCAGGCACCAGAGCTATCAATAATCAACGCGTTGTTGATGCCGTAGCTTGTGTAGTCGATATCAGCGGGATTTGAAGCGTAAATAAACTTAATCACGTTGCCGTTACAGATCAGCACTCGGTTCTCTTCATCAACACGGATCGTGCCTTTAAAACTGCCGTGAATCGAATCACGACGCAATAGGCTGGCGCGTCGATTAAGATCCTTTATCTCGTCTTTAGGTGGCCTTAGAACAACAGCTTTCTGGATCAAATTATGTCCACCACCTGTTTTTTCGACCAATAATCGAGTCGCCAACCGTCCAATACGTCCAAAACCATAAACAACAACATCGCGAGGCTCGTGGGTAACCGTCTCGACGCCCATAATAGCGTCACAGTGGCTTTTTACGTATTCCGCCATTGACAAGCCGTGGTCGTCAGCCATGAAGTTAGTGGTCAGCTTGCCGATATCAACGTGCGCAGGTGATAAATCCAGGTGACTAAGAATCGCTAGGATCGGATGGGTTTCAAACTCGGACATTTCATTTTGTTCGATCTGCCGAACAAAGCGATGCGCTTTCATAAGGTCAATGACGGACTGGTTATACAGAGGCACGCCATGGATATAGATAACCACATTACGGCGATACAGGCTGCCGATCATCGGAATCATCGATTCGGCTAAGGCTTCGCGTTCTTTCCAATCGGCGAAAACGCCATCAAGACCAGGTCGTGCCACGGGCAACTCCTTTTGAATGTCTATTTGTAAGGGATAAGGGCCATTTTCGAGATTTTGAACCAAGCTTGGCAGACATCCAATTTAGTACTACTAGGACCACACCTGATTTCGCCGCATTATCGAATTTTGCTGCCACTAACGCAACATCTTCTAAGCCGTTAACGAACCTGAGTTGTATTATTTTGTAAATCATCATCGATCGCTCAATATTAAGAGTCTCTGGCTTTGATCAATCTTGAAATCAAAATGGCGTAGCACGTTCATTCCCAGCAGGCCACGCACGTCCTTGTCCAAGCCCAAAGTCAGCCCGCCTATGGCAACCCCCTGCAAACGAGAACCACCAATTGTTAAGGTATCGACCCAGACCATGGGTGCTTCTACAACACCATTGGCCGTCGCAAAATACTCGCTCGGCCCCGCCAGGTTGTAACCCAACGCTTGCAACACATCCGGTTCGAGAATCGTCACTGCGGCCCCCGTATCAATCAACACGGGGATTTTCATCTGATCGTTGATAACGATCGTCACCACATACTGGTCTGCGAGAAGTTTAAGCGCAACCCGCTGTGTTTCGCCCGCTTGAGCATCCAGCGCCGATTCTGCCCGATTCTCGATATCCTCTATCAGTTGTCTAGCCTCAGCGCCTAGCGTGGGATGGTTGGTAATTTGCGACAGTGGCAATAATGCCGCGTCGGGGTTACCCATGCGCATTCGTAGCTTTCCAAGCAATAACTGGTACGACGACAGATTGGGCATCTGCATGGCAAGGCTTTCGTATATTTGATCTAGCTTTGCAAGTTGTCCGGTCTGGATCAGGCTACGTCTATAAGTCTCGACAAACTTAGCAAGCACCTCTTCGAAAATGTCTTGCTCCTCGACCGTTGAAATCTCGAAGGAAGCTTGAAGTAGAAATTCGAGGCCGAGCTCGTATTGATGCGCTTTTTCATAAACCTGAGCCTGTGAAATCAACCTGTAAAATACCGACAGATTTGTCGCGGACTGGCTTGCCCCTTCTGTTTGGTTAAGGCCATAAAGCCCCTGTTGTCCAGCCAGCCTCGACTGCGATGTATGTGGGGGGTTTACTGCAGAACCTGCGTCGGATGGAACGTTTGTATTGCCTTGCTGCGTCATAGGGGCGTTAGGCTGGAAACTAAAGAGCGCAGGCCGCGTTGCAATGCCGTAACCGAGTAAAGCACCGAGCGCAAAGAATAAGATCAGACCCGCTGCGTAGCCGAGGGTCGATTTTGTCATCGGTAACACACTATTTTTTGCTCAACATATTGAGTAAGACCAAATACAAACACACGATGTGAAATGGGTTTACTGTCCATTTATCCGCGAAAATAAATTAACCACAACAGCCGCTGACAATACAAATTACCGTACAATGCCTTTGACCAAAATATGCGACTAAACTCGTCAAACAGATCATCTACACAGACCATCTAAACAAACCAACTAAACAAACCAACTAAACAAAGTGTCAAAACAGGCAATCGTTACAAGCTATTGTTACAAGCTATTGTTACAAGCTACCCAAAAAATTGTCCGAGCCTCGCGCAGCTTACCTTTTTTAATTCAAATCAGGTTGGTAATAATCTTTTGAAAGAGTAATCTTCGTAACCCTCCAAATCCACCATCATAATAGGTTTTTACATGTCTTCCGCTCTACCCCTTGGTGAACATCGCTTACCAAAAAGCACTCGCGAGCGTCGGCATTGGGGCAATCTGATTGGAAGCGCCGAATCACTCGCCATCGCGCAAGCCATCGAGGCGTCGCCCGGCTTCTTCGTTATTATCGCGAAGGACTCGCAGGCCGCAGAACAATCCTATGATGAATTGAGCTATTTTTTACCCCAGGGGACGCCGGTCATGTTATTCCCTGATTGGGAAACATTGATCTACGACAGTTTCTCACCTCATCAAGATATCATCTCCGATCGACTTGCCATTTTAAACGACTTACCGAGTCAAACGCAGGGTGTGCTCATTGTGCCTGCCTCTACAGCGCTGCAAAGACTTCCGCCGCGATCTTTTGCGCTGGGCAGCAGCCTCGTTTTATCCATTGGACAAACCTTTGAGGTCGTTTTGATGCGGCGCAAACTCGAAGCAAGCGCTTATCGATGTGTCGAAACCGTTATGGAACACGGCGAGTTTGCCGTCAGGGGTTCCATCATGGATATTTTTCCGATGGGCAGCAATCAGCCTTATCGCATTGATTTGTTCGATGACGAAATCGAAACCTTGCGAACCTTCAACCCAGAAACACAACTGTCGGTTGAAAAGGTGACCTCAATTAATTTGCTACCCGCTCGCGAGTTCCCGCTCACAGATGAGGCAGTATCGCTATTTCAGGATCAATGGCATTTACGCTTTCAGGTTGATCAAAGAAACTGCGCCGTTTATCAGGATGTTTCGCAGGGAATTTCACCGGCAGGTGTTGAATACTATCTACCCTTGTTCTTTTCGAACCTCGAGACGATCTTCGATTATCTCCCCGAGAACACAAGCATCTTCACACAGGACATTGAAGATCCTCTGCGCGCTTATTGGCTTGAAGCACAGAGTCGATATGAAAACCTTCGTTACGATGTACAAAGACCCATTTTAGCCCCCGAGGCGATTCTTCAATCGCCTGAAGAGTTATTTGAAGCGAGCAATCGACGTCAACGTATCGTCCTATCAGCACCATCAACCAAAGGCGACATTTTCGCCTGCGCGGAATTACCTCAAATATCCGTTAATGATCGGGCTCAAAATCCGATTGGAGACTTACTCTCATTCACGACTGCTCACCCAAAAACAAAGGTTCTAATCGCCGCTGAATCCAATGGTAGACGCGAAGTTATTGATGAACTTTTCGTTAAGCATGGATTATCGACGCAGTCGGTCACCAGCTGGGTAGATGCGAAATCGCATGAAGCCAACTTACTGGTCTGTGTCGCGCCACTGGAGCGAGGCCTGTATTTACCTGAGGCAGATTTTTTACTGGTGACAGAACAAAACCTGTTCGGCGAACACGTGCTGCAAAAAAGAAGGCGCGACAAACAAAAAGACAACGCCACAGAACTGGTTGTAAAAAGCCTGACCGAACTCAATATTGGCTCACCTGTGGTACATATTGATCACGGCGTAGGACGCTATCTGGGATTGGAAACTTTGGCCATCGAAGGTCAAGAAACAGAATTTTTGACACTTAGCTATTTTGAAGAAGCCAAACTCTATGTGCCGGTATCCTCGCTTCATCTAATTTCTCGCTATTCCGGCTCTGATGAAGGCACTGCCCCCTTGCACAGATTAGGCGGAGAAGTCTGGGAGAAAGCAAAACGCAAAGCTGTTGAACAAATTCGCGATGTCGCAGCTGAGCTGCTGAATATTTATGCGCGCCGAGAAGCCCGGACCGGGTTTGCTTTCCCTGAACCTGATGAAGCCTATTTTAAATTCGCGAATAATTTCCCGTTCGAAGAAACCCCGGATCAACAGACAGCAATTGAACGTGTCATATCCGACATGATTAGGCCCAAGGCGATGGATCATCTGATCTGCGGTGACGTCGGTTTCGGCAAGACAGAAGTCGCCATGCGAGCAACTTTTCTGGCTGTGCAAGCAAACAAGCAAGTCGCCATATTAGTGCCAACGACACTACTGGCGGAACAGCACGCTGCTACGTTTAAAGACCGATTCGCCGACTGTCCGGTTAACATTGAATCGATTTCGCGGTTCAAATCCAAGAAAGAACAAAAGGTTGTCGCTGAAAAGATGCGCGCCGGCACGGTTGATATTGTTATTGGTACCCATGCGCTGATTCAAGAGGGTATGGGTTTTAAAGACCTCGGACTACTGATTATCGATGAAGAACATCGATTCGGTGTACGACAAAAGGAAAAAATTAAGTCCCTTCGCGCTGAAGTCGACATCTTAACGATGACGGCAACGCCAATACCGCGCACGCTAAACATGGCAATGTCCGGCATGCGGGACTTAACCATCATTGCGACTCCGCCCGCCAAACGTTTATCCATCAAAACGTTCGTCAGGCAACGTAGTGACGCCCTAGTTCGCGAAGCCATTCAACGTGAGTTACTGCGCGGCGGACAAGTTTACTACCTGCATAACGAAGTCAAAACCATCGAGAATACTGCCCAGAAAATCATTGAAATTGTTCCCGGTGCTCGCGTGTCCGTCGGCCATGGTCAGATGCGTGAAAGAGAACTCGAACAGGTCATGTCTGATTTCTATCACAAACGCAGCAATGTGCTGGTCTGTACGACAATTATTGAAACGGGTATTGATATTCCAAACGCAAACACGATTATTATGGATCGCGCCGACAGATTCGGCCTGGCTCAAATACATCAACTGCGCGGGCGCGTTGGTCGCTCTCACCATCAGGCCTACGCATACCTTTTAACGCCTCATCCTAAAGCGATGACAAGCGATGCAAACAAACGGCTCGAAGCGATAAGCGAAGCTGAAGACCTTGGTGCCGGATTTATACTCGCGACCCATGACCTTGAAATCAGAGGCGCCGGAGAGTTGTTGGGCGACGAGCAAACCGGCAACATGCTGACGGTTGGCTATTCACTTTACATGGAGATGCTTGAACGGGCCGTGAAGGCGATCAAAGAGGGCAAGACGGCGAACCTCGATCGCCCGCTAGATGAAGGTATTGAAATCAATCTACGCTTACCCGCACTGATTCCAGCAGACTATTTGCCCGACGTGCAAAGTCGGCTGGTATTGTACAAGCGCATCTCTAACGCGGAAAACGAAGATAGGCTAAGAGAGCTACAGGTAGAAATGATCGATCGATTCGGACTGCTACCGGAAGCGACCAAAATACTCTTCAGGATCACTCGCTTGAAGATAATGGCACTCGCCCTCGGCATTAAAAAGCTTGATGCTGGACCCAATGGTGGCAAAATTGAATTTGATCAGGATACGCCCATCGATCCATTCAGTATCGTGCAGCTGGTTCAGTCTGAACCACATCGCTATCGCCTTCCTACGGCAAATCAACTATCGTTTGAAGAGAATATGCAGAAACCAGAAACCCGATTCCAAAAAATAGAGAAGCTTTTTGAAAGACTGGCAAACAAAAAACGTACAGCGACAGGCTAAATATATTGGTTCGCTAGCGTCAGTATCGTTGGCACTGCTTGCACTAAACACTATTTATGCCGTTAGTGCAGTCGCTGCTGAACGCGACTATGATAATTGGTATCAAGTCGAACTCGTCATTTTCGCGCAAAAAAAACCGACCACCAGCGACGAAGGCTGGGCATTAGAGAATCTATCCTATCCTTCGAACATGCTTAGTGTTTCGCCGACTTCAACAGACCTCATCGAGCCTTTGTCTCTGAAACAACTGAGTGAAATCACAAGTTATGAACAACTCGTACCGGCCGAGGATAGCTTCGAGCAATTTCAAACAACAAATGACTATCTATTCTCTAGCAGACGGCGACAACCTGCCGTTGTTAACAACGAAAGCGAAAGTGACTCCGAAAAAATTACTCAACAAGGCGAAATAACCACCGGGCAGTATGATTCAGCTGAAATGGCCACGGCGCCCTCATCTGATCCATTGCCTGAGGAATTGTCTGAGGAACTGTCTGAGCAACTGCCTGAGCAACTATCGTCTGATGAATCGGCAACCGCATTAGAGTTCTCTGCGGCCTATTTAGATCAGCTTTTCAACGAAAACAGACCGACCGCTTACAAAGAATTAGACCCAGCAGAGAATGACTTGGATCGTATTGTTAGGAGTATCAATCGCTCTTCACTTTACCGTTTATTAACACATAAGAGTTGGCGTCAGCCTGTCGTCGCCGTAGAAAATGCAGCGCCGATTCTCATCCAGGCCGGACATCACTACGATGATCTGTACGAAATCGACGGTACAATTAAATTGAGCAGGGCTCGCTTTTTACATTTTTCAACTGACCTGTGGTACACCGAATTTAGCCCGCTTTACAATACGTCCAACAGCTCAATTGAGGCTCATCAGGTACTCGACATTGACCCCGTATTAGCGAAAGCGCACCCGAAGGTGCTGCAGTGGGAAAATAATCGAAACCGTTACGTGCCCATACACTCCCATCCACTAAAACAATCCAGACGGATGAGGAGCGAAACATTACATTTCGTCGATCACCCTTATTTTGGCATTTTGATATCTGTAAAAAGCTTTGACTATGCGGCTGAAGAACTGGACATACCTTCGGATAATAGCGATTAGCGCGATTATTTAGCACTTAAACAAGATGCTGGCCTAGCATGCTTGTTCAGACTGTTGATGCAGTATGCGCGTTGTGAACACGCCTTGTAGATATTAGGGGACAGAGCTCCCCCCTCATTAAGACGATTTAAGATAAGCACCTATCACTTGAACAACACGACCTAGTCCAACATCCAGATTTTCTTTGATGACGTCCATTTCAATCGGCTCGTCTTCAATTCCCGCACCCGCATTAACAATAAAAGAAATGCCGGCATAGGGCAGATCTCGCTCACGTGCTAAGGCTGCTTCCGGCATTGCCGTCATACCGACGATTGTACAACCGTCATTATACAATCGCTTTATCTCTGCGGCTGTCTCTAACCTTGGTCCCTGAGTACAACCATAAACACCATTCCATACCCCGGAAACATTCTGCAATTGTTCAGCACAGTGAATCAGCTCTGCACGAAATTCGGTGTCATAGGGATAGGTGAGATCAATATGCGTCAACTCATCTTCGTAAAAGGTATGTTCCCTGCCGTAAGTGTAATCAATAATTTGATCGGGAATCACCAGGTCTGCAACCTGAAGGCTCGGGTCAACGCTACCGACAGCCGTAACGGCGAGCACTCTTTGCACATTCAACTTGACTAACGCATCTATGTTGGCGCGGTAGTTAATTCGATGAGGTAGAAATCGTGGCGGATGACCGTGCCGAGGCAGAAATACTAATTTTTGGCCGTGAAGCTCGCCTTGTTCGACGTAAACATCACCATAACCTGTTGACACAACTGAACCCGTTATGTTCTCCAACTGTGAAAATTCTGCAAACCCTGTACCGCCAATTACCGCTAACACATTAGCCTCTCTATATTGATATCAATGACTTTAATCGTATTGTTTACTGATACTTTGCTCGCTCTCAATCGCACTACACTCGCACTAAGTCTCAGTCGTGTTACTCAGGCTAGCTGTCTTGTCGACTAACACTGACAGGTTACCCATCGACATCAAATGACAATACAACCAAGCCAATTCGCCCGATTTAAATAATGCCAGCGCTTTGTCATCGTCCAATGCCAATAGTTTCTTCTCGTCAACAATCAGCAAGCCCGTCAATGATAACTGCTGGCCGTCGGTCATGTCGATTTCAGCGTTGAGTGACATCAACAAGTCATTATCCCGCAGTCTTTGAACAAATAATTCTGTCCGCATGTATTGCTTCTGATATTCCTCAAGGAAATCGATCGATTGCTGCAAAATCGGTGTCGTCTCGCCATCAGCAAAAAGAGGCTCTCCCTTGTCGTTTGAAAAACCACTGAAACCCTCATCAATACAAACCATGCGTTGACCTGGCTCAGCCGTTTCGGACAAGACGAAGGGGTATCGGCGAATAAAAGCCGGGATAAATCGACCATTCCATGAACCCTCTTCGTTCACAAACAGGTTTTGTTCATTGCGTAAACCCAGCAGCGCAACCGGTACGATATTGCCGCCGGCCTCGATAAATACGATCGGAAATTCTTTAGCAGCTTCGGTAAATTCAACCCCGGCTAAGATCACAGAATTTGTCTTTGTGGCAAAAGAAAAGTCATCGGGTCGGGGCACGATCTTTAGATCTTTATGCTCACTTGTATTGAGCCCGACCGGCTTCGTGTAAAAAACTAAACTCGTCATGATATTTCCCTTTCTTGTTGCTCACCCGGCGCATCCATTCTGTCAGATTCTAAATGTATTGTTGACGTCGGGAAGGCGACTTCTGCGCCGTGCGCTTCTACGACAGCATAAATTTCCAAGAGAACCTTTTCTTTAACGCCGTGAAATTCAACCCAATTCGTCGTCTTCGTAAAGGTGTAGACAAAAAAGTCTAATGAAGACGCAGCAAAGGTATTAAAATTGACGATTAAGGTTTTCGTTGGATCGATATCTTCATGTTCAGAAAGCATCGACCTGACATCGTCAACAATCACCTTTACTTTCGCAGCATCGGCGTAACGTATACCGATCGTTTCATAGATGCGTCTATTCCTCATCCTTGACGGGTTCTCGAGCGCAATGCTGGTAAACACGGAATTCGGCACATACAACGGTCGACTATCAAAAGTCCTTATAATCGTTAGACGCCAGCCGATCTTCTCAACTGTGCCTTCAATGTTTCTATCGGGACTTCGAATCCAGTCACCAACCGCAAATGGCCGATCGAGATAAACCATCAGCCCGCCGAAAAAGTTTGCCAAAAGGTCTTTTGCAGCAAAACCTACTGCGATGCCACCAACCCCACCAAAGGCAAGAATGCCAGAGATACTGATGCCAAGTGTTTGCAGAACAGTCAACGCAGCTGTAATAAAGACCGATATGCGTAACAGCTTACCGATTGCATGTGCTGTTGTAACGTCACTGCCATTGGCGATGAAGCCATCTTCGCAATTGCTTACAAATTTCGACAAGAACATTGTGATGAGGCCGACAACACAGATGAATCGTATTGGCTCGATAATTTCAGCTAGACCTGCTTGTGCCTCAAAGGAGACAATCTCGGCCGCCCAGGATAAACCTACAACCCAAATAAGCAGCGACATGGGTCGATGGATAGACCCGATGAGCGCATCATCCCAAACGGTATTGGATTTTTCTGCCTTAATCAGGAGTTGGCGAAGCACATAGCGGACCACGAAATTAGCAACGACGGTGGCCAAAACAATCGTAAACACCTGCACCAATACGGGCTTCGAAATCCACGCGAGTAGACTACTAAAAAGGTCTTCCATTTAGACTACTCTATTTAAAGACTGGGTTTGTGTCAGGTAACGTCGCCAGATTGTAACCGCTTTTATCTTCTTCGACTGCTGGGGTTTTAGGTCTAACCCTACGCGGCGACTCTTGCGTTGTTTGATCGCTTGCGGTCGAAGATGTCGATGAATAGAGATAACCATATTCATCTACAGCCGCAGCAAGCAACCATGCAGTCGTATAACCGAGGCTCACCAACTCAATCCTATTTTTTTCAGCCGTTGCTCTTGAGTCAGGTCCAACCAAGACCCTGTGCTGAACCTCACCATCAAGCAACGAGGTTTGACCTCGTACGCTATTGAAATTGTCGGCCAACATTCGTTCTTCCTCTAGCGCCTTTTCGACATCCGTATAACTTGCTGCCACAACAAAATATTGTTTTGTGTCGCTCTCCATTGATGCTGTCGCAGTCGCCGCATTCGCATCCGTATCCAAATTGAAACGCCAAGGGGAGATCCCCTGCTGCGCGAGCAGTCGGTCAACCTCGCTGTTTGTACTGACCGCTCGAAGCAGGACACGCTGGTAGGTTACGCCGTCTACCACCGTCGCATGGGTCGTCACATCAACACCGAGCAAACCCGAGAGACGAGCAGCCTCTGATGTCGCTGAGGCGGCTTTGGCATAGCTGCCAACAACCAAATATAACTCTGCTCTTGCTGTCATCGAGACCAACAGCAACGTCAATGAACAGACAAAGAAGCATTTCATATGTTTTGGCATTTTTAAATTTCTCTGGTTCAAATTTTTATAATGATTGCACCCGCCAAGTGTAGCACCCTAATTCATGGATTACTTTCATAGCCAATCACCGACTTGGCGCCTGTTACGCGCAATGAAATCAACCAACATCAACTGGCAATCATCCCAGACAACCCGCCGAATAATCACGCCCCTAAAGTTTAGGTTGTCAAAGAGGTATTCCTGTATATAATCACAGTACCTGTATATAAAACCATGAGTGGGTAGTTACCCATGTTGATCCTCGTAGTAATGCAAATCAATGCTCTTGCTCGAGACTAATTCGTTTTAAACAGTATATATAAAGCAACAAACACTACTGAGCGCACCTATGATCAAACTAACGCCGCGACAAACTGAAGTCCTCGACTTCATTAAACGTTATATGAGCGACACTGGCTATCCTCCGACACGTGCGGATATTGCAGCAGAACTTGGTTTCAAAAGTGCTAATGCGTCGGAAGAGCACCTTAAGGCACTAGCTAGAAAAGGTGCCATTGAAATGATCCCAGGTACATCTAGGGGCATTAAGTTACCCGATGAAGACGGCCTTCCGATCGTTGGTCGTGTTGCTGCGGGTAGTCCGATACTCGCAGAGGAGCATATAGAGAATCATTGCGAGATTCCGCCGAGTTTTTTCAATCCGCCGGCGGACTATTTGTTAACGGTACAAGGCGACAGCATGATTGAAGTCGGCATCCTTGACGGCGATCTGATCGCAGTTCACAAAACACAGAATCTCAACACCGGTGATATTGTGGTGGCGAGAATAGAGGATGAAGTTACAGTCAAACGCCTGAAAACCAATCGCAGTAAGTATCAGATTACGCTTCTGCCTGAAAACAAGGACTACAATCCCATAGAGGTTGATTTACGGGAGCAAAACTTTGCGTTTGAAGGCTTGATGGTAGGGGTTATTCGCCACTAGCGTTACTCGCTATTCTGAGATTACGCGACGACACGTGTTTGACAGAACAACGAACCAAGTTCGACGCATTGATGCCGACGTGCCAGCAATTAGGGGCACGTTAGCAATCATGCTAAGTGTTGCTGTTATTGCTGCTGTTATTGCTTAGAACTAGCCCGACTCAATCGCCGGTTTAGGCGACCGCCTGATGTCATCGAGTCACGGAATCGGCATTGAAATTTCAAACCGACGCCTTCTTATCTCGCTATTACTTTCCTATTACTTTTCTGTCATTTCTTTGTCATCTCGCTGCGACCCCGCAGGAGCCGCAGCAAAATTATCGCTTTTTAAGACGACGCTTCGTCGGTGGCTTTTTTCTTAGCCGCGGCGCTTTTCTTCTTCGCTGCACTTTTCTTTGCTGCAGCGCTTTTCTTCGCTGGTTTCTTGGCAATCTTTTTAGCGGCTGTGGTTACCCACTTGCCATCGATAAAGTCTGCTCGCCAACCGGTTGGTTTACCCTCATCCGTTTCTGTCATGACGTACTGTTCTTTGGATTTTCGCAGAAACTTGACGAGAGAACGTCTATCGTCGTCGTCTTTAACAGGCGCGCGCATTAAAAATGCATATTTAGGGTCAATTTCATTTTGGTGTGGAATCAACTCATCCAGATAGGGCGCACGTGTTTCTCGATTCTTCGGAAACTGGCTCGCTGCTAAAAAGATCCCCGCTGCACCGTCTCGGAGAACATAAATGTCATCCACCTTTCGACACTGCAATTCGGGCATAGGCACAGGGTCCATCTTAGGTGGCGCAGGTTCGCCGCTGCGTAGGAGCTTGCGTGTATTCTTACAATCCTCTGCGGTACAACCAAAATACTTGCCGAACCGACCAGACTTGAGCTGCATCTCGGCGCCGCATTTGTCACAATCTAATATTGGGCCTTCATAGCCTTTGATCTTGAACTCACCCGGTTCAATTTCAAATCCTTCGCAGTCTGGATTATTGCCACAAATATGCAGTTTTCTTTTCTCATCAATCAGATAACTGTCCATCGCCGTTTCACAAGTCGGGCAACGATGTTTGGTTCGAAGGATTCTTGATTCTTCCTCTTCGTCATCCGCATTTACGTCAACAACTTCATCACCTGAAACGAGATTAATGGTTTGTTTACAGCGCTCTTTAGGCGGTAAAGCATATCCAGAACAACCCAGAAAAACGCCAGTACTGGCCGTTCGTACCTGCATCTTTCTGCCGCACAGCGGGCAATCGATATCGGTAATGGTTGGTTCATTTGAACGCATGCCGTCATCACTGCCAGCGGTGCCTACCTGCGCTTCGAAATCGACATAGAATTTATCGAGCAGGTTTTTCCAGTCTTGCGTGCCTTCAGACACTTCATCGAGTGATTCTTCTAGACCCGCCGTAAAACCGTAATCCATCAACTTGGTAAAATTCTCGTTGAGCCTGTCCGTGACCAACTCACCAATCTTCTCCGCATAGAATCGTTTGTTTTCTACCGTTGCGTAGCCTCGATCCTGGATGGTCGTAATAATTGAGGCATAGGTAGACGGTCGGCCAATACCCTGCTTCTCCAACTCTTTTACCAGACTAGCTTCACCGTACCTGGCTTTAGGTTTAGTGAAATGTTGCTTAGGCATCAGCTCTTTAAGACTTAATATTTGACCTTGCTTGTAATCGGGTAACGAAACCTCTTCTTCCTTTTTGCCCGCGCTAGGCTGAGCTCGAGTGTAGCCATCAAAGCGCAGAATTCGGCCTCGAACTCTTAACTCGAGGTCCTTCGCATCAACAATCACACTTGTACTCGTGTACTGCGCATTCGGCATCTGACAAGCCACAAATTGGCGCCAAATAAGCTCATAAAGCCGTTCTGTATCCCTTTCCATGCCGGCAATAGATGTTGTTTTAACACTCACATCGGAAGGCCGGATTGCTTCATGCGCCTCCTGTGCACCTTCCTTGCTCGAATAGGTACGCGGTTCGTCGGGCAGATATTCTTTACCATAATCCGACTCAATTAAATCACGACATCGAGCGATAGCATCGGCACTCAAATTGGTCGAGTCGGTTCTCATGTAGGTGATGTAGCCAGCTTCATAAAGCCTTTGGGCAAGCATCATTGTCTTTTTAACGCCAAAGCCCAGCCTTGTGCTCGCGGCCTGCTGAAGCGTCGATGTGATGTAAGGTGCAGTCGGGCGCGTCTGAGTCGGTCTATCGTCTCGGCTTCGAACGGTGAAGACTGTATCGTTAAGAATCGACAGTGCCGCATCTGCTTGCGCTTTATTAACTGGACGAAAGTTCTCGCCGGCCTGCTTGGTCACTTGAAAATTCACGGCGGGGTTATCCTCGTCCGCGAGTAAGTCAGCAAAGATTTCCCAGTATTCTTCTGGGATAAACGCACGAATTTGGCGCTCTCGCTCGACAATCAATTTTACAGCGACAGACTGCACGCGACCTGCTGAAAGTCCTCGCGCAATTTTAGCCCAAAGTAACGGTGAAACCATAAAGCCAACAACGCGATCTAAAAACCGTCTAGCCTGCTGGGCGTTAACGCGCGCCATGTTAAGTTCACCCGGCTTTTCGAAGGCTTCTTGAATGGCTTTCTCGGTGATCTCGTTGAAAACCACCCGGCGATATCTTGATTCGTCCCCGCCGATTGCTTCACGCAAATGCCAGGCTATCGCCTCACCTTCCCTGTCAAGGTCAGTTGCGAGGTATATTTCATCAGCGTCTTTTGCCAACTTGCGCAGTTCAGCAACGACCTTTTCTTTGCTCGGAAGGATCTGGTAATCCGCATCCCAGTTATTATCAGGATCGACACCCATACGTGCAATTAGCTGTTTCTTTGCTTTTACTTTCTTATAGGCAGCCTTTTTCTCTGGCTCCATTTTGCGCGTTTTAGCCGCTTCCTTAGCCCGCGCCTTTGGATCAGAGGTACTAGACCCACTGGTTGGCAAATCACGAATATGACCAACACTGGACTTAACGATGAAATCGTTACCCAGATATTTATTGATGGTCTTTGCCTTGGCAGGAGACTCTACGATGACGAGAGATTTACCCATGAATTTCGATTACTCAATAATGACTGATACAAAAAGGGCGACATATATAGTGGCTATAAGCTTTCAGGTCAAGCCCGTCGCGACTCAATTTCTATTTTAGCTTATCCGACCAAACCGGATGCTTGTCAACCGAATTTCTCAAAGACGACTCAAAACAGCCTATTTGATGGCAGAATCATTGCGGCCTGAAGACAGTGGCAAGCCGACACAAGTTGTAAGGAAATCAATGAGTTCGCTAACTTCTCCCTGCTCTTGCCAGTAGATCGAGAGGATGAAATTTTTTTCTTCAACTTTGACGCAATCGAAGGGGAGTTTTGAAAGATTTGCAGACAAAAACGTCTTCAAGCTGTCCGGCAGGCCAGAATTGATTGGCTCAGCCTCTTCCCACGGCACTTTGGATTCAGCCGATGATGACCTGCGTTCGAAACACCAATCGACAGCACCTGATTCACGCCAATTATCCGGTCTGGAGCGAGGCAGGCGATAACCAATAACGGCAAGTTTACGCGGCAAAGGTTTGCCCGTATTCGACAGATATTTATTTCGATCGGGATCAGGGTCTTCAATATGCGTAATGGCGACTCTGATGCCCTGTTTCATCGCGATTTGGCGCTTTGCCATGGCCGCTTTTTGCTTTGTAGAAGGGATAATACGCATGATCGGTGCAAGGATGACCAGCATCACAATGCCAATAATGACATAAACCATATGTATCTTGCCTCGGCGCAACATTAGTTACGCGAATAGTGAACGAGCTTGTTATAAACTTTATTGCATAAGGAATCGTATCACTATTGAGCCTGAGACGTTTCCTGTGTAAATTTGCCAAAAACGACGACCAAAATTCTCACAAAAACAAAACAATCAAAGAGAATAACGGAAAGGGGTACAACATGGCTGAATACAGGCACATCATTGCAGCGGTCGATCTGACAGAAGAATCCCACCATGTAGCAAAGCGAGCCTGCGCACTTAGCGCAGCATACGGCTCCAAGTTAAGCTGCCTACATGTAATAGAACCATTGAGTCTTGCCTACGGTGGCGACATCCCTATGGACCTGTCTACCATTCAAGAGCAGATTCAAGAAACTGCCAAACTACATTTGGCAGAATTTGCTAAATCACTGAATATTGCGCCTGAAGATCAGCACTTAATATTTGGCCGACCAGAGACAGAGATTCATGCTCTGGCAAAACAGGTCGATGCTGATTTAATCGTCGTCGGTAGCCATGGCCGTCATGGACTTGCGTTGTTGTTAGGCTCAACGGCTAATGGTGTTCTGCATGGTGCACCTTGTGACGTGCTTGCCGTTAGAGTCGGCAACTAACTCGCCTACCCAAGCCGCCTCAAGTCCGTTATTGTTAGACTCGCAGTAAATACGAGTTATGGAAAACTATGCGGCTTCTTGTACCGCTCATCTTTACCCTTGTCGTCTCAAGCTTTTCGTTTGCCAACTCAGCAAACGCAGATGAGGCTGGCAATCGTTACGAACAGCGAAAGCTATATCAAAAATTACTGCACGCAATCAAAACCAACCAACGCAGTAAATACCACGCACAAAAGGATAAGTTAGTTGGCTACCCGCTTTATCCTTACCTTGAATATACAGACAAAATTTATCGTATCTCTCGCCAATCCGAATCGAGCATTCAAAGCTTTATTGGCCAATATGCAGACACACCGCTAGCGAATCAATTGCTTCAAAATTGGCTCTATACCCTTGCTAAGCGCGGCGACTGGTCCACTTTTATCAACAACTACAATGACTATCGCGCGACGGATACGAATGTTTGCAACTATGCGTTTGCTTTGTATAAGACCGGTCGGACCCAAGAGGCACTTGACCAAGCACAAAAACTTTGGCTCGTGAAGCATTCCCAGCCGGACAGCTGCGATCCGATATTCAAGGTATGGCAGGATGAAGGTTATTTAACCGACGAGATCGCTTGGCAACGTTATGAGAAAGCACTGAGGGCAAACAATTTAACGCTTGCCAACTACTTAACCCGCTTTCTAGCGAAAGCCGATCGAAAGCCTGCAGACGACTATACGTTAGCGCACACTCGACCTGAGTCGTTCTTTCGCAGCAATAGTCTAAAGCCGACAGACAAAAGATCCACGGCGATTTTGCTGCACGCGTTGAAGCGAAGTGCGAGAAAAGACGCACTAGCCGCCCTAACGTCACTCGAAGCGAACTTACCGCTGGAGCATGCCGAACCAAACGATATTGCAGCCACCTACCAATACATTGGTGTAAGACTCGCTCGTGACCCGAAATTAATCGACCACCTCGTTCGCATAGAAAATCATTTAGAGCCAACAATACAACTCAACGAAACCAGAATTCGTACAGCTCTTCGAAATCAATCTTGGCAGGAAGTTTTATTACTCATTTCCAAATTGGATCAAGATGCAATTGAGTCCGATCGCTGGAAGTACTGGCGCGCAAGAAGCCTTGAAGCCACTAATAAAGAAAGCGACAAGGTTATTATTGATGGACTTTACGCCGAGCTTTCAAAAACCCGAAGCTACTACGGTTTTTTAGCGGCCGATAAAACATCACAAGCCTACAGCTTCCAGCGTGAGTCCATCGAGGTATCCAACAATGAGTTGCTTGATCTCGAAGCAACACCCGGCATTCAGCGCGCCAGCGAACTTCTCATTCTTGGCGAAAAAACTCGCGCACGTCGTGAATGGAATTTCACTGTCCAAGACTACTCATATAAAGAGCTTGCCATTGCAGCGATGGTCGCTACGAAATGGGGCTGGCATAAGCAAGCCATCCAAGCAATGATTGATTCTGGACGATGGAATGCATTGGATACCCGCTTCCCATTGGCCTATCTCGATTCCTTTCGAGCTGCCGCTCGCAAGTCCGACATCCCAGCGAATTGGAACCTCTCTATCGCTCGCCAAGAAAGTGCCTTCATGCCGGATGCTAAATCCTCCGCAGGCGCTTTGGGCTTAATGCAGCTCCTACCCTCTACGGCAAAGGGCACAGCGAGACGCCAGGGACTCAGAGAGCCGACGGATTTTTCTTTAACGGACCCACACAAGAACATTGAGATTGGATCGGCTTACCTCGGACAGATGTTCAGACGGTTCGACAACAACCGTATTTTGGCGTCTGCTGCTTACAACGCTGGACCAACCCGCGTCAGTCAATGGCTAGATAAATCTGTGCCGCTTGATGTCTGGATTGAAACAATCCCTTATTCTGAAACCCGCGGCTATGTGATGAACATTCTAATGTTCTCAGCAATCTATGCGGATAAATTGGAGCAACAGCCGGTGCTCATCTACCCTCACGAGTATGAAAGTTTTAGCGACTCGCCTCGGAACCTTATAATAGGTAACTGATTGCTCAAATAGTGCGCTGCGCTATACTCTGCGTTTTTAGACATTCAAAATCACATGCAGCTAGTTGATATTGGTGCGAACCTAACCCACGAATCCTTTCAGGAAGACTTTGATCAAGTCCTCTCGGATGCATGCCTGAACAATGTGCAGCAACTTATTGTCACGGGCGCTTCGCGACAAAGTAGTCACGACGCATTAGCGCTCGCGGCAAAATTTCCCAATCAACTTTGGGCAACGGCGGGTATTCATCCTCATCACGCAGAAGAAACCACTGCGGATGTGATTGAGGAACTACGCCAACTCCTCGCCCATGAAAAAATTAAAGCGGTGGGTGAAACCGGTTTGGATTACTTTAGAGATTTCTCGCCTCGCGAGACTCAACGACAATCTTTCGAAGCGCACATTGAGCTTGCGATCGAATCAGGTCTGCCGATGTTCCTACATGAACGTGATGCTCATAAGGATTTCGCTGAGATATTACGTAGTCACCGACAACAGCTCAACGCCGTCGTTGTGCATTGTTTTACAGGTGACAAAGACGCTCTGCATGACTACATTGATCTAGATTGTCATATCGGCATTACTGGCTGGATATGCGATGAGCGTCGAGGCACACATCTAATACCGCTCGTGGCGGATATACCGCTGGACCGGATTATGATCGAGACGGATGCACCCTATCTGATGCCTAGAAACATCAAGCCCAAACCAAAATCAAGACGCAATGAACCTAAAAATTTACCCCACATCTGCGCATTCCTAGCAGAATGCCTGAACACGTCTGCTGAGGCATTGGCGGCGTCGACAACGATCAACGCACAACGATTCTTCGATTTGGAGCCTTTACAATGAAGCCAAGTGTGACGCTCTACACCACATTGGGTTGTCATCTTTGTGAGGACGCCTCAGATCTCCTGTGTAGCTACTCCGGGACAGTTCAAGCCATTGACATCATTGAAGTAGAAATCAGCGATACAGACGCGCTGATTGAACGATACGGCATTCGTATACCTGTCGTCGCGATTCCGAATACGGGAATCGAGTTGGGTTGGCCGTTCAACGCAGAACAACTCAAAAAATTTTTAACAAACTTGTAAACTGTTTGCATGCCTGCCCTTTTACAATGTCATCGAATCTCTCACAGCGCCGGCACAAAGTCGCTATTCAACAACCTTGATTTCACCATCAATGAAGCCGACAAAGTGGGTCTCGTCGGATTTAATGGCGCCGGCAAATCGACGCTATTGTCGATCCTCAACCAGTCTTGCGAGGCTGACGAGGGAGATATTTCCAGAAGCAGACAACTGCAACTCGAATCTGTCGAGCAATTTATCAGCATAGACCTGATGGAACTGACGCTACTTGAGGCGTTGCTTGATAAATTATCTAACGACGAAAAAGACTTTGGTGAGTACAAGGTACAACAATGCTTACAAGAACTAGGCTTTAGCCCAGCCGAATTCGACTACAAAGTAGCAGACTTAAGTGGTGGTCAGCAAAATCGCTTAATGTTTGCCCGTGCGATAATTAATGCACCCAACCTTATACTTTTCGACGAACCAACCAATCATCTAGATCTACAAACATTGTTGTTTTTTGAGGCAAAACTGAAAAGTTTTAAAGCAGCTTTTGTACTGGTTTCCCACGACAGAGCCTTCCTTGATGCCGTCACCAATCGAACAGTATTTATTCGCGACGAACGCTCTTACAACTTTTCTATGCCCTACAGCGAAGCCAAAACCAAGCTTGATGAACAAGATGCAGCGGATGCTGCTCGATTGAAACAAGAAGAAAAGACCATAAATTCCTTGGCTGAAAGCGCCAAGCGTCTTGCCATCTGGGGCAAGGTCTACGACAGCGATAAGCTCGCGGCGAAAGCAAAAACCATGGAACGGCGTATCGAGAAACTGCAGGAATCTAAAACCTTTGTCAGCAAAGGTTCCAACCTTTCTCTAACACTGGACGTCGGCACATCTCGAGCAAACAAAATGCTACATATTGAAAACCGTGTGATTGAATCACCCGGTGACAATCCGCATCAGCTTTTTTCCATCAATGAATTTTATATCCGCCCTGGTGATCGTATCGCGCTGCTTGGCCACAACGGTGTCGGTAAAACCACTTTTATTAAATTAATTATGGCGCAATATGCAAAAAATTTTACAGGTGACTTCATCAAGTTCAACCCGCAGTGTGATATTGGTTATTACGATCAGGAGATGGCCGGATTTTCTGCGCAGCTTTCCTTACTAGAAACCCTAAGAAAACACTGCCATAGAGGCACCGAAAGCGAATACAAGGCATCATTAATCAAAGCAGGCTTCGAGTTTAGAGACCACGACAAGAAGATTAAAGTGCTTTCCGGCGGAGAGAAATCGCGCATGATGTTTCTGATAATAAAGATCAATCAGCCAAACTTTCTCATCTTGGATGAACCAACGAATCACATCGATATTCAAGGTAAAGAAGAGCTCGAACAACAAATTCTCGCTACCAACGCAACAGCACTAATCACCTCTCACGATCGCAAGTTCGTTGACACTATTGCGCAACGCTACGCGCTCATTATTGACGGTCAACTGAAAGAAATAAACGATCCGAATAGTTTCTATGTTGAAAGCCGAACGAAGCGCGCCGCACAATCTAGTCACTCGGTTGATTCAGTTGTCGACGTAGCCAATCAGGATGAAAATTTATCGAGCGATGCTATTTTGGAACGAATTATGGCCTTAGAAATATTGTTGGAGGATGATCGCGCCAGGAAGCCGAAGTTCCAAAAACTTGATCGCCAAGCCCTTTGGAATGAAGAACTGGAACAACTGAACCAATCGTTGAGCTACCTCTAAAAGACTTTCAAGAGATCTTTAAGCTATTCCCAAGAAACCCTTAATGTGCAGCAAGCGCGTTCAATATAGTGCAGTGAACAGTTGATTCCTCGCCGCCGCAACAGGCCACGGTGATTTGTTGCAGAGCATCTCTCATCTTCTCAAGTTCTATAATTTTCAATTCAATGTCTGCCAGCTTCGTCTCGGCAAGTTGCTTGACTTCACCACAGGTACTATCAGATTCCTCTACCTGAAGAGAGAGTAACTCGGTGATCTCTTTTAACGAAAAACCCATTCGCTTTGCTCTGATAATAAAATTTACGCGTTCAACAGCATCAGCGGTATAGAGTCTATAGCCTGCGTCACTTCTTCTCGGCGCATCAATCAGGCCCTTCGTTTCGTAAAAGCGTAATGTTTCGTTATTGGTTTCCGTTCGCTTTGACAGTTCGCCTATTCTCAAATATCCCATCAATTTCGCTCCTTGGATGACTTATTCGCAGATCTTTGCCGACGCACGTGGACGTCGAGCATTGTTTGTTTCCCTAATTGTAAACCCTAAAGTTAACAACAGGGTAAAGACTTTCATCCATTTTGGTCACAAAAACCAAACGTGTGCTCTGGAATCGTTTCAACTCCCGGGCTTCTGCGAACTTTCTCGGCAAAATTTCACCCAAAGACACTTTCCACCCATCGCGTTCCCATTTACTATCCATGGCTCTAATCACATAAGCCTCATTCACTTAATGGTAAGTGATCTTCCCGATAGGTAGGTGCCAAATCGAATTCGATACAAAACATAACCCCGCATTGAGGATCGCCGTCATCAATGGCGGTCAATCGGCCGAAGCTGCGGTCTCACGTGTTTCCGCGCAGGGCGTAATCGGTGCATTAAAGGCAAACTATCAGCATGTTGAAGCAATAGAACTGGATGCGACCGTGGCAGAGAAGCTGAAACACTTTGCGCCGGACGTCGTTTTCCCTGTGCTACATGGGCCGCCAGGAGAAGATGGCACATTGCAGGGCTTTCTCGAGATTCTCGAATATAAATACGTCGGCAGCGGCGTGCAGGCTAGCGCCGTTGCGATGGACAAAATACTTGCAAAGCAGGTTTTTCGACGCGCTAATTTACCGCTAGCTGACGAAATTGTTTTCGATGCGCAAACTGATAGAGCGATCGCCGTGGCGGCGATTATTGAACGGTTAGGCTCATTTGTCGTGGTAAAACCGGCATCGCAAGGCAGTGCACTAGGCGTCACACTGGTCGAAAATGAAAATGAACTTGATGCGGCCATGAAATTCGCCGCAGAACTCGGCAGCAAAATCCTCGTCGAGAGTCGCATCTCCGGTAAGGAAATAACGGTCGGCGTGATCGATACAGACGATGGTCCCGTTGCGCATCCTGTCATTGAAATCACGACCGCGGCAGATAGCTGGTATGATTTTGAACATCGCTATACAGCGGGGTTAAGCGATCACATTATTCCTGCTCGACTGCCCGATGCTCAGCTTGCTCGGCTACAAAAAATCGCAATCGATGCCCATGTCAGTCTGCAATGCCGCGACCTTTCAAGAGCAGATTTCGTCGTTCCAAATGAATCGGAAGAATATCTTCTTGAAGTCAATACGCTTCCGGGCATGACGCCAACAAGCTTGTACCCAGACGGCGCGAGCGCCCTGGGCCTTTCATTCGAGGATCTAGTGTCGTTCCTTGTCGAAAGAGCGGCTAGTCGATAGCCGCTATTAAGTTAAGTCTTTGACATCGTTTAGATGCCCGCAGACTCAGGTGCAATCTACCATTAAGCCTACAGATCGTAGCCTCGCTCATTATGCTGATTAATATCGAGTCCTTCAGTCTCATCGTCACTGCTGACACGTAAGCCTAAAATCGCGTCGACTAGTTTGAGGATGCCGAAGGTGACTATCGCGGTATACACCCCTACTGCAAGGACACCCACTACCTGAACGCCAAGCTGCGAGAGCATATTCATGCCTTCGTTGTAACCCTGACCACTAAATACACCAAGGCTCGCGCTTGCAAAGACTGCGGCCAATATCGTTCCTAATGCACCGCCCACGCCATGGACAGGAAAGACATCGAGAGAATCATCAATCTGCAACTTCAACTTAATAATGTTGGTTGCATTAAAGCAAACAAAACCACCGATAATACCGATCATCAGTCCGCCGGCCGGGCCAACAAACCCTGACGCCGGTGTAATCGAACCGAGTCCTGCAACCATACCTGTAACAGCACCCAAAGCACTCGGTTTGCCGTACTTGACCCATTCACAAATCATCCACGTCAGCGCACCGGCAGAAGCCGACATATGGGTCACCATCATCGCCATACCGGCGTTGCCATCTGCGGCTAGAGCACTACCCGCATTGAAGCCAAACCAACCAACCCAAAGCATACCCGCGCCTGTGATCACCATGGTCATATTATGAGGCGGCATCTGTGTATGTGGAAAACCTTTGCGGGGACCCAACACAAGCGCACAAACCAGCGCAGCCACACCGGCGGTCACGTGAACCACTGTGCCACCTGCAAAATCGAGTAAGCCTAAGTTATATAACCAGCCGTCTGCCGCCCAGACCCAGTGAGTCACAGGCCCATAAACGAACACCAACCATATCGCTGAAAAAACTAACATTGATGAAAATCGCATTCTCTCAGCGAACGCGCCTACTATTAGTGCGGGCGTAATGATCGCAAACGTCAATTGAAACATTGCAAACACACTTTCAGGGATGTCCCCAGACATTGAGTCTTCTGTCACCCCAGCCATAAAGAAATTCGCCGCGCCACCGATGAATGCATTACCTTCCGAGAACGCCATTGAATAAACACCAATGAGCCAAAGTACAGAAACCACACAGGTTATTGCAAAGCATTGCATCAAAACGCTTAAGACGTTCTTGGACCGCACTAAACCCGCATAGAACAAGGACAAACCGGGCAGTGTCATAAACAACACTAATGCTGTTGAAGTCAATATCCATGAGGTATTCGCACCATTTAACTCATCAGCGAACACAGGTCCACCGAGTAACATTAGCGCTGTTACCGCAACCAACTTTGCGATAAATTTCTTCATAGTCGTTTCTTCCTGTCTGAGGTCATTCAGTTTTGTAAAGATGACCGTGTTAAATTTTTATTTCCAGGGCAAAAGTGTACCTATTCGATAAATGCACAACAATAATCGCAGGCCAATCATTTCGCGTTAATTTGGTGCAGCTTCAGTCGCGACTGAAGCGGCTGACCTGCTCAGCGATTCATAAAAAAATAGACGTCGGCCCACAATTAACCCTTTAGAACCTCTCCTCCTATCAGCATCAAACCTTAGATCAAATGATTCATGTACAAGACATTCTCCCTGAGATAAAACATAGGGAGTCTTGATGTAATGAATGAGCAACAAGAACGACAAAGAGGAATTGAGTTCAGTCTTGCAACGGGATTTTCTAGATCACTGATAGAGCGACAATAACCAGCTAAGGATGAAACTAGATTTATGAGAAGACAGAAAAGAGACAAGAGCAATAGAGCATTTACCCGCGGTTACCAAACGGGTGTTCATGGTAAGTCAAAAGATCTCTGTCCCTACCACGATATTGAAGCACGCCAGTCTTGGTTGACCGGCTGGAGAACAGGCAGAGAAGATCAATGGGACGGTTATGTAGGCACTGCAGGCGTTAGCCATGCACCCGTCGCCTAACGACGCTAAGCGTACTTTTTATTCACTCAGTTTTTTACACTGCTAAAGGCTCCAGATTGGAGCCTTTTTTTATACTTCAAAGATTTATCCGCCGAACCGCATCGACGCACCTTGCGCTAGGCAAGTTAGAGGGCAGATGCAGAGGGCATCAGGTTTATTTGGCCGAGCGCAGCACGAATAGCTTCAGAGCTTTCAGCAATGAGGTCCGGCCCACTATAAATAAACCCCGTGTAGAGTTGCACCAGATCAGCGCCAAGCTCAATTTTTTGTGCGGCATGCTCCGGCAACATGATGCCGCCGACACCAATAACAGCCAGCTTAGGTTTCACTTCTGAGGCGACCATAGCCAGCACATGATTGCTTTGATTGCGCAATGGGTCGCCACTCAATCCACCTTTTTCGCTAGAGTGATTTTCACCCAGTAGCGCGCTTCTAGAAACAGTTGTGTTGCTGACAATAACCCCATCAACTTCGAATTCTAGCAATCGTCTGGAGATGGTTAGAATTTCTTCATCGTCCATATCGGGCGCAATCTTGACGAGAAGTGGAACATGTTTTTGATACTTATCCTGCAGTTCTCGGTGCACAACCCTCAAACCTTCAAGTAGTCTCGCCAACTCGTCACCATGCTGAAAGGCACGAAGTCCTTGTGTATTGGGTGACGATATATTGACGACAATATAAGAAGCCTGCTCATAGACTTTCCGCATACAAAGGGTGTAATCAGACAAGGTATCTTCATCGGCTGTTTTGGCATTCTTACCTATGTTGACCCCCAGTACGCCAGCGAAATTGGCGCGTCGAATACGTTTCGACATTTCATCAACGCCTTCATTATTAAACCCCATTCTATTGATGATGGCTTGACGAGAAGGAATTCTGAAGAGTCGAGGTTTTGGGTTTCCCCGCTGAGGTTTGGGCGTCACCGTACCAACCTCAATAAACCCGAAGCCAAGCGCGTCGAGGCCAGCGATGCACTTCGCATCCTTGTCCAACCCAGCCGCTAAGCCAACGCGATTTGGAAAATCTATACCCATCAGCGTGACCGGATCATCAGTGACGGCCTTGGCAATCAACGACGTTAACTTCAGCTGCTGCAGTACCGCAATTGAATGCAGAGAAAGATAGTGAGAGGTTTCTGTGGGCAGGCGAAACAGAATGTCCTGAAGAGTCTGATATTTCATATCATCTAGCATAAAAAATTCTGCAGAAGTATACACAACTCATCAATCAAGCGCCGCGCGTTTTAGCGATTATCTAAAACACCAAATTTGCTCAGTTAGTCGAAATATTGACGAAAGGGTCAGTTGACGCCTGTCAATCGACGCAGAGATGGAAAATAGTGGCTGAGATGCGATGCTTACCTCTATGCTTTTTTGTTACAGTGGCGCCTCGGATTGAACCCTGCCTACTTTTTGTGGTCTACCCTTCGGTTTACAATAACATCCGTTTTTTTATGTTTTGACGACTGTGGGTTGAAAGACGCAGAGGAATCATTATTTATACTTTAACAATTTAACCAAAAGAGAAGAATAAGCGAACTATGCAGCATCGCGAGCAAATAATTGAACTCGAAAAGTGGTTATCAGAACAGATAATTGGACAACAGAAACTAGTCAACCGGCTACTGATGGCACTTCTTGCCGATGGCCACCTTCTTGTTGAAGGTGCCCCGGGCCTTGCCAAAACAAAAGCGATAAAGACGCTTGCGGATGGCATCGAAGGTGATTTCCATCGTATTCAATTTACCCCGGACTTATTACCATCAGATATTACCGGAACGGAAATTTATCGCGCTCAAGATGGCACATTCTCCTTTCAACAGGGCCCCATATTTCACAACCTGGTTCTGGCGGATGAAATCAACCGAGCGCCGGCAAAGGTTCAGTCGGCACTTTTGGAGGCCATGGCCGAACGACAAGTCAGTATCGGTCGTCAAACCTTCCCGCTTGCGGATCTATTTTTAGTCATGGCAACACAGAATCCAATCGAGCAGGAAGGTACCTACCCCCTACCTGAAGCGCAACTCGACAGATTCCTCATGCAAGTCAACATCGACTACCCCGACGCAGTGTCGGAAAGATCTATCCTGCAACACGTCAGGAACGAATCAATCGCAGGAAGAAAGGCCCCACAGCCGCCCCAAAAACTGAATCAAGAAGCGATATTCGAGGCACGTAAAGCGGTTTTGGAATTACACATGGCCCCCGTTGTTGAGGACTATATTGTTCAGCTCACAATGGCGACGAGACAGCCCGCTGCGTTTGGTGATGATTTGGCCAACTGGCTAGATTATGGCGCATCGCCTCGCGGTACCATTTCACTCGACCTCTGCGCGAGGGCAAATGCCTATTTGCTTGGAAAGGATTTCGTCAGCCCAGACGATGTGCAAGCTGTCGTACATGATGTATTTCGACATCGCATTATTGTTAGCTTCGAAGCAGAAGCATTGGGTATCGATGCGGATCATATTATTGACACGCTTGTGCAACGCGTCGCCGTCGCATAGCTGACCAGCTCTATCGAGTTAGTATCAAAATAGGACTGCCACGATAAATGTCACTAAAGCCTGCCAAAAAACATCAGTTCCCAATCAAAGGTGGCGCCTACACTGATGTCACCGAATTGATTCGCCTGCGACATGCCGCGCGCGAGATTGATAGCGTCACAATCGACAAATCAAGCAACCCGTTGTCTGGCTTACTGACAAGTAAATTCAGAGGACGCGGTATCGACTTCGCGGAAGTCAGAAGATATGAACCGGGCGATGATGTAAGAACAATCGATTGGCGAGTTACGGCTAGGACACAGATTGCACACACCAAACTTTTTCAGGAAGAAAAAGAACGCCCCGTTCTTATTTTAGTTGATCAATCCCATTCACTTTTTTTTGGCTCTGTGTTTTCGTTCAAGTCTGTCTTGGCTGCACAGGCTGCCGCTCTTATCGCTTGGGTTTCATTGGAAAATGGTGACCGAGTTGGCGGCATAGTCTTCGCTGAAACAGGTCATCGAGAAGTTCGACCAAGACGAAGCAAACACGCCGTGCTGAGACTACTAAACGAAATAAACGATTTTAATCATCGGCTCAACAAAGATCGCAGAAATGAAGACAGCGCGACTGACTATCTATCAGAGGCCCTCTTGAACGTGCGTCGGGTCGCCAAACATGGCAGCACTATTTTTCTCATCAGCGATTACGATCATTTTTCAAAAGACGCGCTGCTACATCTGCGTCAGTTATCACGTCATAACGACATCATTGGCGTTCATGTTTCTGACCCAATGGAACACAACCTGCCAAGTCCCGACCTGTATACCATTACCGATGGTCAGCAACGTGTTCAAATCGATACTGCTGACAAGAAGAATCGATCTGAATACGAACAACAGTACGAACGCCATCTGCAGCAAACACGCATTGAATTTAACAAGCTCAAATCACCGTTGTTTGAGCTCAGCACCGGTAACAATGTTATTCAATCGCTGGCTGACTCATACCATTCGATTCGTCGGGCCAAGCGCTAATGGCGAGTCAAACACCACCGCCTATTAGCGACCCAGGTCAAACCGACCCGCTTGCACAATTGCGCGACATTCACCTACCGGCACCTATTGATTCTTGGCCACCCGCAATAGGCTGGTGGATCCTGGGCGCATTAGCACTAATCGGTATGTTCTACGGTATGTATTTTATTTATCGAATTTGGCAAAAAAATGCTTACAGGCGCGAAGCGTTGGTTAAACTTGAACACATCAAAAGCCAGTTCAGCGACGATAAAACCGGCTACCTGAACGAATGTAATCAGTTACTCAAACGCGTTGCATTAACGCACTATGCACGAAGCGAAGTCGCCCATTTAACGGGTGAGCGTTGGGTTTCGTTTTTAGACACGGCAGCGGATACTAAAGAGTTCAGCATGGGTGAAGGGCAAGCGCTCATTCATGGACAATATACCAACAACGTCAACTACGATATTGACGCACTGCATGAAATTTCAAAGTATTGGATTGCAAAACACCGTACGGTGAATACGCTCAGCGTGGGGGATGCAGTATGATCGAAATCCTCTGGCCCTGGGCATTTTCAGTACTGCCTCTACCACTGCTGATGTATATTCTGCTGCCGCGTTTCGAACAACGTGACACCGCACTGTATGTACCGTTCTACCGCTCCGCCACATCCTTTGACGCACAACAGCTGGCAACAGCCCGGCGTAATTTATGGCAGCGATTTTTACTCATTTTATGCTGGCTCGCGCTCGTCGTTGCCGCTGCTCAACCACAATTTATTGGCGATCCTGTTGAACTACCGACAACCGGTCGGGATCTGATGTTGGCGGTCGACATATCTGGATCAATGGGTACGGAGGACATGGTTTTGAATGGCCAAAAAACAACGCGCCTTGAAGTTGTCAAAGATGTGATTGGCGACTTTGTGGAGCGCCGCGAAGGCGACAGACTCGGTCTCATTCTGTTTGGCAGTCTGGCGTACCTACAAACACCCCTGACCTTCGACAGAAATACCGTACGTACATTGCTACTGGAAACACCGCTGGGCGTAGCCGGCGGTAAAACAGCCATTGGCGACGCTATTGGTTTAGCCGTTAAACGCCTGCACGACCGTCCAGCGGATAGCCGAATACTGATACTACTCACGGATGGACAGAATAATGCTGGCGAAGTAACGCCCATAAAGGCCGCACAGATTGCCGCACAGGAAGGTGTCAAAATCTATACGATTGGTTTTGGCGCAGACGAGCTTACCGTGCCAGGACTATTATTTAATCGCACCATAAACCCCTCCTCCGAACTCGACTCAAAGACTCTGACAGAAATAGCAGAAACAACCGGCGGGATTTATCAACGGGCGAGAGACAGTCGCGAGCTCGTCCAAATTTATGAACAGCTCGATCGGCTCGAGCCAATTGAACAAGATGTTGAGGTCTATCGTCCTGTAAAAAGTCTCTACTTTTGGCCGCTAGGGCTGGCATTGATTTGCAGCTTTCTGATCGCGTTGTTACATCCTCAGACACGAATCTGGGTGGCGCAGCAGCTCGCTTCAAAACCACGTCCGAACGCGGAGCTTGACTCATGACGTTAGAAGCGGCGCAGGACTTAATCTCACAGTTACATTTTTTACGCCCATTTTGGTTCTTTGGCTTATTGCCAGCATTAATGCTGGCTCTGATATTTAGACTACGACAAGGCAAAGACTCGGCCTGGGAGCGCTCAATCGACCCGAGTCTGCTGCCTCACCTTATTGAAAGCCAACTCGCTAAACCTGGAAGCAATCCAATTTATCTCATCGCGATCGGTTGGTTATTAGCGATCATTGCACTGGCCGGGCCCGTCTGGGAGAAAACCTCTCAACCGGTGCATGAGCGCGAAGATGCGTTGATCATTTTATTCGACTTAAGCCGGTCTATGTACGCGACGGACATAAAGCCTGACAGATTGACAGCGGCGCGGAGAAAATTATTAGACCTGCTCAAGCTCAGAAATGAAGGTGTAACGGGCTTAGTGGTCTACTCGGGCGATGCACACTTAGTCTCGCCACTTACCGATGACGCAAACACGATTGCAGAAATGATTCCCGCCGTCGCACCCGAATTCATGCCTGCACCGGGAAGCCAACTTGCGCCCGCGTTGAATCTGGCTCATTCATTGTTTAAAGACGCTGGCGTCAGCAGTGGACGCATCGTCATTGTGACAGATGAAATACGTGACATCGCAGAGTCTCAGAATATTGCTCGACAGCATCGCTACGCCTTCCCCATTTCTGTATTGGGCGTCGGAACGGCCGAAGGCGCACCAATCCCTGGAACAAAACTGACAAGGGATGGCGGCTACCTCAAAGATGCGACAGGCACAATTATCGTGCCTGGCGTAGATTTTGACGCATTAACAGATTTTGCCAATCTTGCGGGCGGCAGATTTGCACGAATGCGCTTAATCGACACGGATCTTGATTATCTGCTCGCCGAAGCACCCCTTTTAGACCAACAGCAATTCCGAGAAATGGAGCGGGATTTTGATATCTGGTTGGAAAAAGGACCTTGGCTTCTGTTGCTGTTACTGCCACTCGCCGCACTTAGTTTTAGACGAGGCTGGTTGTGGTCGGTCTTGCTTATCTGTTGTCTACCGACTGATCAAGCCTACGCTTCAATCTGGGACGATCTATGGCAAACCCGAGACCAGCAGGCAATTGAAGCAATGAACCAAGGAAACGCACAACAGGCAGCAAAGTTGTTCAAAGATCCAAAATGGAAAGCGAGTGCACAGTACAAAGGACAAAATTTTGTAGATGCCGCTGAGGAATTCCAAGTTGACCCCTCAGAGCAGGGCCGCTACAACCTCGGTAATGCACTGGCGATGCAGGGTAAGTATGAAGAAGCGATCCAAGCCTATGCAGATACGCTCGAAATGGCACCCGATCACGAGGATGCCCAATTCAATAAGCAGCTTGTTGAGGAACTTCTTGAGTCCCAACAAAAACAGGAACAGGAACAGGAACA
>MEHZ011582213.1_pt1 | contig 73452 bp, 70 predicted proteins | sample 897221 | NCBI WGS metagenome assembly MEHZ01 (sample SAMN05514161, study PRJNA337945) | marine metagenome | isolation source: marine surface water | place: Arctic Ocean | collected 2007-12-13 | reverse complement strand
ATACAGGAAGTAGAGGATACCGACTTGCTTGTGATCGGTGGTGGTGAGCCATGGCTTGAGGTAGGACCAGAAATGCTCGATGGTGAACGTGGATGGTGAGCGTGCGTAGAACACATACAAAACGCCGAGTAATACAAGGCCGAGAGCAAGGCCAATCGCCGTAATCAGGACAACAAGAGCACGGGCACTTGGTGCGATATCGCCAGCGTTAACACCGGGAATCATGAAATCTGCTTGGTTCCAGTAATCGCCACCAGATCCAGCGCCGCCGTTCACTGCATTGCCGTAAACGGTGATTTCAACGACCTTGCCGTCATCGCCTGGAGCGACCCATTCAAAGTCCCAGGTGCGAACACCGTTGGCATCAGCCGTATGGGTGAGGCCGCCGTCCATGTCATGGCTTAACGATTCATTGACCGTTGACACCATTCCGGAAGATGTGAGGATTCGGAATCCGCCTGCGTGACCGTTCCATGGGTCAGCGCCTTCGGTGCTGCCACCGTTGTGAAGTTCCATGACGTCATTGACGACGGTCACGGTGAACGGGTAGGTCTCGCTGGCGTTGAAACTGTCAGGGAGCCCTTCAACAATCACCGAGGTGTCACCTGATGCGCCCCCGTGGCACGTACATCCATTGTCACCTGCTGAGCCAATACCCGTGGGCATTGCCTCAAATTGAGGTGCAGCCGCCAGCATGAGGAGCATGAGGGCGACGAGTGTGAGTGCTCGTGTTCGCATCAATACCCACCTCCGTTTGCTGCTTCTCCGTCTTGGGAGGATTGCTTCTTGACCCCGGTGTCTTCTTCACATGTCTCGCCTTCGGTTGCGACGATGTCGACGTTTCCTTGCATCTTGGAGTGATCCAGACCACAGTATTCTGCACATCGGATTGGGAAGGTGCCCAAGTCATCGGGCTGAGCGTACATCACTGTACCAGCTTCAAGTCCAGGGACCAAGTCTTCTTTGACGCCCCATTCAGGGAGCCAGAAAGAGTGCTGGACACCGACATAGTTCGGGTTCGAAGCATCGGACGGACGGGAGTGGAGGGAAAGGATGCTGATCTTATCACAGGGCAAAATCAGGTGTTGACCGCCTGCGCTTGAGAGGATTGTCCCCACCGGTAGGTGTTCCCATGTGTGGATCAGGTTTTCATCAGCGTCAACGACGGTGACCTTCGAATGAAGTTCGACGTCAAACATGACGCCTGAGAGGGCAAACATGCCCGTAGAGGCGTTGAGTTGGTAATCGGTTTCCACGCCGTCAATCGCCACCGTGACATTGACCCCAGTGGTGTTTTGCGCATGGACCATGAGCATGTTCCCTTGCCAGTCAACGTCGATGCCCGTCCCCGGATCTTCCCACGTCAAGGCTTCTGTGTAATGGAATTCCCAGAACCACTGCTTGCCCACGATGTCGATGTTGTAGGTTGGTTCATTTTCATCGACGCTCCAGACTGCTGTGTTGGAAGCGAGGGCCATCATGGTCAACCAAACGACGATGATGGTTGGAAGTACGTAAAACAAAACTTCGAGTTTTGTGTTGTGGGAATCAACGGGGAACGAACCCACCTCGATGTGGTACTTGTCCATGTTCTCCACGGGCTCGACACCGTCGCGGTAGCGCAGCATAGCGATGAACATCCAGCCGAAGGTGAAAATCCCCACGACGATGCTCCAAAACATGAACTTGTCATACAAGACGTTGAAAACAGTGTCTTCAGCAGGCATGGTATATCCTCAAACTCATGGCCGATGGGACCGGACTTAAACCCTTGTCGAGCGCACCTTCGTCATCATTGCCTTTCACCGCTTCGGTCGCGCGTTTCAGCCCCCCCGTTTTAGGGCCCTTTTGTGGCATTTTAGGGGCCTTTTATGATGCCTACTTCGCCATGTCAGGTTGATAAACGGCGGGCAAGATGGGACGTCATGGCAACGCATTCCTGCCTCCAAGCAACGCTTGACGGAGCGGTCTTGTTGTCGGTCGAAGTTCAGCCTGGAGCACAGAATGAGCGATTGCTCGAAGTCAACCCTTGGCGATCTCGACTCGGCATAGCAGTCGTAGAGCCTGCTCAAAAAAATCAGGCAAACCAAGCGGTTCTGGCCTTTCTAAGTCGGACTTTGAAGAGGCCAAAAGCGTCACTTAGCATCACCAATGGACTCACATCGAGGAAGAAAACCGTGCGAATTGAAGCCAGCGAATGCGCAGCCATACTCACTGCCCTTGAGCAAGCCATGGAGGATCGATGACCCGAGATTCGAAGCATCGCTCGCCGCTTGGTTCGGGCGATGCAGCTCTGCGGTTTCGCCTCGCTGGCGAAGCGTTGGCCAATGCACGCGTCTTGAATCGAACGCTTGACTGGCCAATCCTTGTCGAGGGGAAACGGGACAAAATGGCACTCACCGCCCTTGGTTTTTCAGGGCCGATTGAAATGTTAAATCGAGGCTGGCCGCTCGAGCGGCTCGTCGCCCATTTATACGAAACATACGGGGTTCGACGCACCGCTGACAACGGTCCGTCCCTGTGCATATTGATGGATTGGGACCGCACTGGAGGACGCCTTCAGTCTGAACTTCGCAGGCGCTTGGAGGGCATGGATGTCAAGATTTCCGAAGAGCCGCGTACGGTGTTAATGAAGGCGCTGAAACCAGAAACAAGGGTGGTTGAATCGCTCAGAGGTATGGCCTATGAATTGCTACCCTTTATCGACGAGTACGATGATTATCAGTCGAGGTAAATTTCAGTTTTATTCCGCTACAGGGCGGGTTCGCCCATCTTCTTTCACCGTGTTCAAAACGACGTGCGTGTAGGACCGAGCGACCCCCTCAAGGGTGAACACCGTCTTGGTCAAGTCGTCTAAATCAGCACGGTCTTTGACCCGCGCTAACACCATCGAATCCCAATCGCCAGTGACGTCGTAAACTGCAAAAACTCGGGGGTCGGCTGCGATTTGGGTCTGAACATCGATCATCCGCCCCTTCATGATTCGCAAACCAGCCATAATGGTCATCGACCATCCAACTGCACCGGGATCAAGCATAACGCTGTACCCTTTGATGACGCCCATTTCTTCGAGTCGTCGAAGGCGGTTGAGAACGGTCCCTTGTGCGATGCCAACTTTTCGTGCAAGTGCACGTTGGCTGGTACGTGCGTCTTCGAGCAACACTTCGAGGATGGCTCGGTCGGTATCATCGAGGTTCATGCTTCATCACCGGCCGTTGCTTTGTCTCCATCGTCTTCAACGCTTCGGACTCCATCGCGGGATGACGGGAGGCGAAGGTGCTGCGTCCATGACCCCAACTCATCCACTTCCACGTTCAATGAAATATGGCAATCTTGAGGCTCGGTCCGTTTGAAACGAATGGTGAACTCGTGGTGATGCCCTGCTGAAATCTTAACGCGTTTGAAGCCACCTCGAATCGCCCACGGTTCGATGCATGCACACCCATTGAGCGTCACTTGTTGACTGCCAGCAAGGATTCGAAATTGTAGCAATGGAGGATCCGATGATGCCCACTGCGCATCGATTTTCGGCATGCCTTTTTCTCGCTTAAATGAACCCATGACGGCCCCCGAAGCAATGACCACGCACAGCAGCAAAAGGAAACCTGGAAGGAAGAAGTCACCAGAGGATACACCGTCCCAAGAGGTTGGCATGGAGGTGTGATGGAGGCTGAGCAGACGGTCTTCATCTTCGCCATCAACCCCTCCAAATAACGCGATGGTGATGTGCCATCCGTGGGGCTGTGCCTCGAAATCGATGCCCGCTGCAAGCAGGTGTGTGGAAGGAACGGTCCAGGTTGTTTCAGTGGTGTTGTTTGCCTGGTTTGAAAACCCAATTTGAGGCATCAGATCTCGAACGAGGTTGTGGGCCACACGACCGTGCTGATCCACGGCCCTATCTTCGCTGATGAAAATTGAGAACACGGTTGAATCGCTTAGGTTGACGCCGGGCGTGAACACAACGGGTAGGGAGATAGCAATGCCTCCTGATTCGTCGCGCACCAGTTCAATCTGTCCTTGGAAATCGAGCAAGGGTTGCTCGACTTGAAGGCTGCGTGCCGTGGATTCTTCAGGCTGACCATTGTACAGCGTTTTTGGCTCACCGATTAACCCGAGTTGGCCATAACGGGCCTTGGCATCATCGTCTGGCCAATCCGATCCGGTTTCATCGCTCCATGACCACCAAGACAAGCGAACCCCCTCGCCTTCATCTGCGCCATCGGGTGCGTCACCATTGTCCTGCAAAAATGATTCAATGAGCATTTGGCTTGGAGCCTCAGGTGCGGGAATCAGTTTGGAAACGATGCTTTGTGAATTCTCTGATGCCAGCGCCATAGGTGCTGCACATGAAGTGAGAAGCGCAGCAAATGCGATCAAAAACAAAACGCCACGCATAGCAAAACCTCATTCTTCCTCATCGGCTTCTGTCGGCATACCGAGTTTCATTCGCAAGACATCCCGTCCGACTCGATCGATCATCAGCGTGAGGCGGGCGCCGACCCATCCTGAAACAAGTGCCTCGCCGCATGGTAAAGCGCAGGACAGCAGAACTGGCCCTTCTTCCTCAATCGTTCCAAAGGCTTCTGCATAGTCTTCCATGAGCGGCGCCCAGCCGCGCAGCATTCGTTCGAGTGTTTCAGGAGAAATGGCGGGTGTTGAGGCGGTGATGAGATGGCGCAATGCTGGAACCGATTCTTGGCGTGAACGCCAGATCTTTCGCTTTTGAGTGAATGCTGGCAGGCCGACATGGATGAGTTTCAGCGGATGGAAGGTGCCCCCCGGCCACAAGTTTCCTTTCTTGTTCGGGCACTGGCGGCTGAAAATTCGCTCTTCGACCAATTTCGGCGCGATGTTCAAGCGTTTTCCACGGTGCCACCATGACCAATCGCTGTCGTTGAGACCATAGCGTTCCTGAACCTCTTCAACGATTGGCTGCGGCGCGGGGTAGATGGAATGGCGGTTGGGGCGTGGTTGGTCGAGCACCATTGGCACCCAGCCAGATTCGGGGTTTTGGTAGCGCTTTGGAACAAAGGTTCGAGCGACGTTCTCGGGGGTTGATTCGGGTTTATGCCTCAACTGGGCAACGAAAAATCCACCCGTGTCATTGTCGTGATGGTACAAGCGTAGGCAGTGGGGCAGTGTCGCTTCGATGGTGGCTTCTAAGGCCTCATCAACTTCGATACCAAGGGCCTCAGCCATAGAGCAGCGTTGCTTAGGAGGGAAATGAGAGGCATGAATTGAAGGGGCTTCAAGGGCTTTGAGACCGACGCAAGGCAGCCCTTCTTCATCAAGGATATCCCATTGAGTCAATCCCTTGTGAAGCACCAAGCCCTCGAGATTGACACGGTCGATTGGCACAAGTTCGAGCCATGGGGCTCGCCTTAGAAGTTCAGCGACAACAGCTTCGTTTTCACACGGATCCATGCTGCATGTCGAATAAACAAGGTTGTGGTCGGGGCGCAACAATGTCGCCCCTCGGAAAGCAATCTCTACTTGGAGATTGAACAGGCTTCTTCCATTTTTAGGCGACCATTTCCACCATACATTGCGGTTTTTTCGGGTCGTTGCCGAACCTGTGCACGGGACATCTGCAACAATTCCATCATAGCCGGGCGGGGGGATTCTTCCCAAATGGCGACCGTCTTGTTGGTTGATGAGCATGTTCGAAATGGCCAAACGACCGCGGTTGGAAACAAGCATGTTGACACGTCCTGAGACTGGTTCATTAGCGACCACAACCCCTTCTGGATGAATTGCTTCTGCGATTTGAGTCGCTTTGGAGCCGGGCGCTGCGCACATATCAAGCACCAACTGTCCTGAGGATGGATTGAGGACGAGGACAGGAAGCATACTGGCAGCTTCTTGACGCGTGATGCGCCCAGATTCATGCATCAGAGCCAGAATGTGCTTTGCTCGTGCATCTGGCGCTTGGCCTCGAGCAAAGGGCATCTGCCATGCAAAGTCGTCTTCCGCCCAAGCGAGCGGAGCGCCACCGATTGATCGCAAGGTTGCTTCTGTCCACGAACGATCGTAACGATGTGGGGTGATGCGGAAGGTTTCTGGTAGACTTTCTGTCGCTGAAGCCAACCAAGCATCGAGGTCCAATCCAAGGTTGAATGCAAGGTTTGCCAGAGGCGTATCCCGTGCCACAGCGAGCAGGTCTTGGTCTTGCCATTCACCCCGCGACATGCAACGGGGTTCGGCCGCCTCACTATGTTGCTTCCGCCATGCTCAAGGAGTGAACCCCTGTGGTCGAAATCATGTTGGGAGACACCATGCCGTGGTTTTTCCCCATGCTGGCTCTCTTGCTCACTCTTTGGATTGTCATCGCCTCCATCGAAAAGAAGCCTTCCGGAGTCGAAGGGCGTTCGGGTCACCTCCCATCACTTCTGCTTCGATGGACACCTCCGTTCATGCTCGCATGGCTGTTCCTTCACAGAGCAGTCGCGATTCTGTTGGCTGATTCCTCTCACATGGAAGTGATTCAATCCTTACCAGAAAGCGCGTCGTGGCTCGAGCGCATCACCCTCCTCCTTGGTGGCCAAGGTGGCATCGAAATTGCAGCCTTTGCTGCAGCTACATTTGCAGTCTGCTCTCATCGTCTTCCAGCTGTGAAAGCGCTCGGTGATGACGCCGCAGTCGCAGTTCGTCATCGAATGATGATGTACTGTGCCCTGTGCTTGCTTCTTGCCGCACGGGTGTTGTTTCCTGAACAGGCTTACACCGCTTCAAACCCCTTGCCACAACAAACCACCGCCGGGCTGCCAACGCTCAGTCATGCAATGCTGCCAATGCTTTTTGCTCTCATGGTGATGTTTGGGGGCGAATTATTTGCTGCATCAAGCATATACTCCCTCGATGTTGATCTGGCAAACCTAGCACAAAAAGCCTCAATCAAATGCTTTGTTCTGATCATTGTTTGCCTGGCATGGATCGCGACAGGCCCAGAGGCATGGCGAGCTTGGGTTGATGATCCGACTTCACCAACCAACATCGTGGTGGTGCTGATGGTGCTGCACGCGACGGTTATGCTCTCGCTTGTGTTACAGCCATCACGGAAAATCGAGAGTCGCCTCTTGCACGGAGAGCAGCGGAGTTTTGCCCTCATAGCTACGTTCGCATGCGTTGCTGCTCTGATGGTGGTGAGCGTGTGCTCATTGCTCCAAACTTCACCTGTCTTTAGCAAACCTGCAGGGGCCAATCTGTATGGCTTCTGGTTGAGCACTGCTGTCATTGGGTCGATGCTTCTTGTTCAGTTCATGCCGGCACTTGGGTTCGATGCTGCCCCTCGGCCGGAAACATGGTGGCTTCGGGCCATGGGCGTGTTCACCCCCATGATCGTGATGGCCATGACGCCGCTTGGCGTGTATCTTCTTCCAGGCGTTTGGCTTGGACTGGCTTGGACCATGGTTGTGCCTTGGATGGTCGAATCTGACGTTCGGTCACCATCGCTGGGCTTCATCATCGCCCCAATGGGTGTGACAACGCTTGCAGCCCTGACCTTACCTTTGCTTTCAGGCAGTGTTCTGTTGGCGGCGATTTGCTTCGCGTTCCCCCCCGTATGCATTGCTACAATTGGACTCTTGATGCATAAGCCATTAGCAGTGAACGAGACCTCTTGAAAACGGGTTCTTGGGTCTGTTCGTCGTCGCGCTTCTTATTAGCAAATCAAGAAGCCTTCCGACTGGAATCTCAGGATTTCAAGGGATGGGACCCATAATGGCGAGAGCATTTAGAGAAGGCGTTGAGCAGAAAAAACGAGTCAAAACAAACGTACGACGACGAAGTTGGAGTCCACTGCGGGATCTGCGCGGCCTCAAGACACGTACTGAACGAATCGGTGAGGCCATGGGCCCATTGGTCGAAATTCCAGCCATGGTTCGAATCGAAAATGAACACTGGGTCTTTGAACGAATCGAAGAAGGTGCACTTCACAATCTAACACACAAACTCATTCTTCACGAAGAAGATGGTGAGAAAGTCATTGGAGCAACAACCGATATGGAAACTGCAATGAAAGTTGCCAAGTGCATGGCAATAAAAGAACATCGAATCGTTATGATTCAACCGCTTTAAGCGGTTGTTGAACTCAGAAGAGGCCCATGATGGCGCCAACGACGCCTTGGTTAACGAGGTAAAAGAAGAGTCCAAGTCCGATGCAGGCAAAGTAAACCTGTCCTGGCGTGATCTTCCAAGCATCTTCAGATTCCTCATCGAAGTATCGAATGAGACCTGCAGCCTGTTGAATTCCACTGCCGTCGGATTTCTTCTTGGAAGCCATGTGAATCAATCTCTGCGAGATGGCTCCCCTTTATCAACGCAGCGCGGCGGCCAAATCCACTGGAAAATTACTCTTCTTCCTCACCCGGGCTGGTGAGGTCGACGATTTCCAAGTCAGAAAAAGAAGTTGCATGTGCTTCATTGGCTTCGGTTCTCAGCCGCAGTTCCTCAGGGGCTGATGCGTCAAAGTCTGAGGACAGAAGGCCCGTGCTCGGATCCGCTTCGATGAGAGCGGCCTCGACGCGAGCGAGCGCTCGTTCCAATCCTGGAGCGTTCTCATCTGCCAGAGCGTTGCGGGCAATGTCCAGATCACATTGAGCAGAAGTAAAAGCGACCTGCGCCTTTTCCAGCACCCACTCCTGGCTGTTTTTTTCCGCTTTCATTCGCTTTTCAACTGTTTTTGAACGTTGCTCGATCACTTCGATTGAAGCTTCGAACTCATGGTGTGCAGCTTTCAATCCTTCTCGCCAACGTGCTTCATTCCCTTCTACGGTTGATGTGGGATCGTTCTTAGCGAGCCATTTCACGGCTGCATTGCGGTGTTGAAATTCCCAAGGGTTGCGCCCTATCGAGGCTTTTAGGTCAAACATCAATCGCATTCGTTGGGCGTATGGCCCGGTCAATTCAATCACATTCAGATAACCAGAATTGAATAAACCGAACCCCCAATACGCATGAGATTCCACTCGAATCCCAAGTGGGCCACTTTGAGTTGTCAAGGTCCACCGCTGCTCATTGAACCCGGGTGGCTGGGGAAAATGAGGGGTGTCGGGTTGAGAGAGGTTTGCCAAAAGCGCAGTCATCACATCACCGAGGTAAACCGCATTGCTTGGCAGAGTGTATCCCTTCGGCCGCAGAAGTTGACTCTCCTGTTCCACTTTATGACTCGCACTTGCGCGCAAAACTTGAGCGAAAATTCGCGTCATGTTGTTGGGTGAACCCCCCTCTGCCATGGTGTTCGGTGGGTCAACCGACCCATCAATGCAACGCCTTTGGGGGATGAGAGAGGGAGAGAATTGAAGTGGGTCACCTTCTATCGGTGGGTAAGTGAGACTATGGCTGCGAAGAAGGGTTCCTCTAAGATTGAAACATTGACCGCATTGCCAGGTGTTGGTGCTGCAACAGCAAAGAAACTCATTGCTGCAAAATTGGACACCGTCAGTAAGATCGCTGGTGCTGGTGCAAAGAAGCTTCAAGACGCCGGTTTGAGCGCTGCAATCGCAACCAAGGTCAGTGCGGCTGCTAAGGCAGCACAAAAGGCCACAACAACCACCAAGTCCACCGCTAAGAAAGCGGCATCGGCATCCAAAAAGACCGCTACAAAGGCCAAGACAGTCGCGGTAAAATCAACTTCCAAAGCAAAGACTGTTGCTAAATCCACCGCTAAGAAAGCGGCCGCAGCAACCAAAAAGACCGCAGCAAAAGCAAAGTCTGCCGTAAAGGCAACTGCTGCAAAAGCGAAAACTGCTAGCAGCAAAACCGTTCCAAGCAAAAAGAGCAACGACCGAAAAGGATCGACGCTCAAGGTTCCACGAAGCGTTCGTGACATGCCTTGGTTCAAGCCCAAGAAGTGATGTTCAAGCCTGTAGTGTGCTCAAGCGCACATCAAAGCGAACGTGATTCTTCAACGCCGTAAGCACTTGTGGAAGGTGTCATCTCTTCGACAGCGTGCACATTCTCGCTGGCTTCGGCTGCGGCCTCAAGGGTTTCTCTGGTGGCTTGGGCACGGTGGTAGACTTCCCGGAGTGTTTGATCCGAAATCTCGAGGTAGACGCGAGTTGTGGCTATGCTGGAATGGCCCAACAACCGCTGGATGGTGACAAGATCCGCCCCACGCTCCAACAGGCCTGTAGCAAAGTTATGGCGAAGAACGTGAGGCGTGAGTTTCCCCTTAGGAAGCGCTGCATCAACGGCAAGGTCATCCATAAGACGTTGAACGCCACGAGGTTGAAGCCGACGGCCTGCTGAGTTGAGCAAGAAGGCATAATCATCGCCTTTTCGACGAGCTTCTCGGACTGGAATCCACGCATGGATTCGCTCAAGCGTTCGGCGCGTGAACAAAACAAGTCTGTCTTTGTCACCCTTGCCCCCAAACACCCTTGCTGAACCATCTTCGAGATCGATGTCGTTGATGTCGAGGTTGCACACTTCACTGACTCGAAGCCCCGTGTCGAGCATCATTGTCACGACGATTGAAGCAACCGGGTTTTCGCTGATAGCAGAGGCTTCGAGCACCATCGACATCTCTCGGCGAGTGAGCGTTCGGGGAAGACGGCGCCCCGTTCGAGCACGAACCAGATGATCTGGCCAGCGATGACCAAGCCATTTGAGCAGGTGCCTCGCAGCAGCGAGACGAGCGTTGTAGGTCGTCGGTCTGAGTTCGGAAAGGGAGAAGGTCCAACGGTCAAGGCGACCGTTCAGAGGCTCCATACGGTCAGCTAATTCTGTAACACTCATGGTGTCGTAAACCGTTTGATCGAGGACGTCTTCACCTGGGAGCGTGGTTTCAACCAGAGCACGCAAACCACTAGCGTAAGACTTCTGAGTGTTTTCGGATTTATTTTCAGCACGAAGGGCTTGACGGTAACATGTCACCCATGGAAGATCAGCGAGGTGAACCAATCGAGGAGGCAGATCGACGCTGGACGCGTCAAGCCTCAATTGGCTTGGTCTCAGTGCCTTGCGTTGCCGCAGTTCTGTTCTCCGCTTTTCCATTGGCGTTCACCGCCTCTCGCCGAAGCGAGCGTGCATCCCGTGCTCCGAAGAGCGATTTCAGTAACGTATGGTCCCATATCAAACCACCGCGCGATGTTACGGTTGCCAAAAGCACCTGATTGGTGATTCAACTTCGCCGAGTCAAGCGTTGGTCTCTTCGCGCCCGTCGATACCGAGGGCCTCTGATGAAACATCGAGGATTGCTTGACGAAGCGATGCTCTCAACTTTGTGAGTTCACCATAGCAAACCAGTATGTCATCCCAACGCAACTGTATTTCATTCGGAGGGTTCCAAATCAACCTGTTATCTCTTGACAGAGCAAAGACAGGTATTTCGGCTTCTGACTTGAACAAACTTGCAAGCGGTTTTCCGACCACGTTTGGATGGTTTCGAATTTGAAGTGAAAGAACTCCTGCACCAGGAACGGTGCGTAATAATTGGTCGAGATCCACTTCTGAGAATTCAGTTTCGCTCATGACGTAGTCGATGATTGCGCCGGCTACGTTGACACCGCTGGCTTTCTCAATGCCTTCGAGACCGGGGGAAGAATTGACCTCAAGCACCAACGGTCCATCATCTGATTCAAGCAGATCAACGCCGGCAATGTGGAGGCCGAGGACACGTGCTGCTCGGCATGCGGCTTCGACAAATTCGGGAGCTAAATCCACCTTCTCGACCGTTCCATTCAGGTGGTAATTCGAGCGGAATTCTCGCCCACGTGCTCGACGACGCATGCTTGCAACAACCCGGTCACCGACGACCAAGGCTCGCACATCTTTACCGTGAGATTCTGCAATGTACTCTTGGACGAGCACGGCACGCCCGGTCAGCAGCAGCCCTTGCACGAGGTTGTTTGCTTCTCGCAGGGTGTGGCGCAAGAACACACCTTGGCCCTGTGTACCTTGTGTGACTTTGATGACCACAGGAAGGCCACCGACGAAATCAACAGCCGTTTCGACATCAATGATGTCTCGAACATAGGTCGTTCTTGGGACTGGGAGTCGATTCCGTGCCAGGATTTGTGATGCGTGCAATTTATCGCGGCTCTGTAGGATACCGCCACCGCTGTTGGCCGTCCAGATGCCCAACTGCTCTAAGTGGCGTAAAACAGCAACACCGTGTTTTGTGATCGAATGGCCAATGCGGGGAATGACCGCATCAAAATTGAACGGTTCCCCGTTGTGCAGCACATCGATTCGACCATCGGCAACAAACAATGAGAACTTCATTGGGTCCGCCACATAGGGGTCCAATCCCCGCTTTCGAGCTTCCTCGACCAAGCGCCGAGTGCTGTACAATCGCGGCCCTCTGGAAAGAATCGCCAGCCGGAGACTGGACTCTGACGCGTCGTTGGCGTCGTGACCCTCGCCACCCATGCTCATATTCGGGCGACGAAGGAACGCGCCTTTCAAGTGCTCGCCCTGAACAGGGGGATTCATGTCAGAAGAACAGGGCGACGGCTCTGCGGCCGAACTCGCTGTTGATATCGACCGAGATGAGCAAGCGGAGGCGATGACGCTTGAACAGCGCCAAGAGGCTTTGAAACAGTCGCGGTGGAATGTTTTTTTATGGCTCGGTATCGCTGTTTTGATGTTTGGTTTTGCTTTATTCCCAATGTCATTTGATGAGGACTATGATGGATTTACGAACTCGGCTGAAACGGACATTGGTCTTGTCTGGGGACCTTCACTGCCCGGTGAAGACTTCATGGACGTCCCATTGACGATTGATGTAAAGGTGCAAAATCCACCAGCGGCGGCCGATGTTCATCTTGCAGCCTATGCCCTCGGGGAGAAGGACTGCGGACAAAACTTGGGCACTCAGACCGAACTTGCCCGCGATGGAACTGACCACAGTTACCAATATGAATTGCATGAAGATACACCTGTAGCAGGTGGAGAATACACGTTTAATTTCCAACTTGATCCTGGCCACTACTGCGTCATCGTTCAGTTTGTCGACAGCAATGGTGCCAACATCGGAACCAGTGGCACGAGCATGACCATCGAAGGCGCAGTCTATCCAAACCAAGTCATTGCAGGATTCCTTGGCTTGATCTGCTTAGGCCTCTCTGCTTTTGCCTTCATTGGAGCGCAGAGGCACGGGGAATCCGTCAAGGAACTCCTTGAAGGCGATCTTGAAACCACTGAAACCAAGGTGCTTGCAACGATTGCAAACGATCGCATTACTGCCGGTCCAGCAGGACCGCCGAGTGCTTCAGGTCCCTCTGGCCCACCAGGGTCATCAGGCCCAAGTGGTCCTCCTGGTGCAGCTGCTCCATCCCCGCCACCAGAAGAAAACGTGGCGGAGGAAACAGCGGTTGAATCATCGCTTGCTGTTGAGCCGGTTGATGCAACTGGCGTGACCTATGAACCAACTGAGAATGGTTTCTTCTTTGCTAAATTAGCGGATGGGTCGTACGAACAGACCGTCTATGTTCAAAACGAGGATGGAAGTTACGCTCCGCATGAAGAATGAACGCCTTCTGTTCACAGCATGGAAACCGTACTTTGAGGCTGCTCATCGAGCGCCACCCTTGAAAGGGATAGCCGTCACGCTATGGTTGGGGTTCAAACATGAGCGATGATGTCACATCGACCTTGACGGTTGCGAAACTGAAGGCCCTGTGCATCATTAACGATTTAGCAACCTCTGGAAAAAAGAGTAATTTAGTCGATCGGTTGCTGGAATCGGGCTTGTCCCGGGGCGATGTCGGGCTCAAAGAAATCAAAAAGACGGCCCCCCTCAAAAAAACAGAGCACGAAGTGGTCCTCTCTATGGAAGACGAGGACACCCTCACGCCTGAAATCGAACCACCAAAAGAGGCAGAAGAAGTTGCAACACCTCAAGAAGAGGATGATGACATTCTTGAAGCCGAAATCCTCGATGCCGATTTGGTTTCTGACTCGGTCAAGCCAAAGGTTACCTCAAGGTCCAAGACTTCGGCTACAAACGCGAAACCAGCAACCTTGGTTGAGATCATCAAGCGACCCCAGGTCGCCGCTGCATTGATGGCGCTCATCATCCTTGGTGCAGGAGGGTATTACTACATCAACAACCAACTTGAACCGTTTACTGCCGACCAGCTGCGTTATGGTGACGAGATGCGTTACACCGTGAAGGAAGGCACATTCTTGGCAACTGAGGAGTATGTCTCCTTGGTGTTGGATCAACTTGATTCGGATGATGAAACTTGTAAAATCAGTTTGGAGTTTGAAGGCGATGGGCAACTTTCCATCACCAATGGGGGAACGGATCAATTGTTGGCCGAGGGTTCAACAGATCGACTTGGTGCGGTCACAGCAAAGGGCGGCATGGGCAGTCAATGGCTCGCGGTCGAAAGCGTCAACAGCAACACTCTGGACCGTTTCAAAATCAAAACGTTCCCCCCGGGTTTGATTGGCGGATGCAGTGATTTTGGAACAAGTGCCGAGGGCACAGCGCAAATTGAAACCAAGCAGTACACCGAATTGCGCGAGCGAGCATTGCTCTCAACTCAAGCAGATTGGGAGTTGCGCTTGCCCTCCATTCCAACGGATTATCGAGGCACGACGGTGAGCTACGGCGTTGGCGGCTTACTCGGTGATTTGGCCATCCTTGCACCGGGGTTGGCAATGATGCTGCAACCCATTGAAGTGGAAGATTTACTCGGTAACAACATGATTGAACGAGGGGCTTTGGGCAGCAGCAACGGTTGGGATTGGCGCGTCATTGGTAACGACGAGTTCTCAAACAGCCCTGCTTGGAAAGTCGTTGCTACCCACCAAGACATCAAAACCTACTGTTTGGGTTCAGCCACCATGGAATTATGGATTGAAGAAGGCAACCCCTGGGCTGCAAAGCAAAAGGTCGATGTCGTCATCTCAAGTTCCCAAACAAACCAGCAAGACTGCTCAACAACATCACAACTGCTAAACGATTTGGTGTTACCTAAAGGGGATTTAGAACTTCATCACATCTTCGAACGCACCTCCATTGAACGCGGCCAAAAGCAACTGGATTTGGGTCGTTCGTATTCTTCAAGGCCGCAAGCCAATCAAATTCAAATCGACGATTCAGACTTGGTGGCATGGGGATCAAATGGAATTCACATGCCTGACGATTCAACGATGAGAACACACACCTTTGAACAAGCAATCCAATGCTTCGACTATTTCCAAGGCGCTGCTGCCGGCGCTGCTAGCGCACTTGAAAACGGTGGGTATGTATGGCGTGCAACGACTGTAGACACCGCTCAAGGAAGCGAGTGGAACATGTCTTGGGTGGACACAGATGAACAGGCCGGGTGGGTGAAATTCAACCTTACTGGAGCCCCAAGCGAAACCACGTGTGAGTATTGGGAAAGGGCGTCACTCAACGACCCTGCAGCCCATAATCGAGAAGCGATTCCTTCCACATTGAACATATCTGGGATGGAAGAAAGGCTGTCTGACGGCGCCTTGTTCGGCCAACTGTCCGGACCTGATCGCTTTTTCACTGCTGATGGAGCGTACCAAGCCGACGTGAGGGTTGGCTATCTTGTCGTTGTTCCTGGCGGCGAACTTAACTCCATTCTTTCGAGCCTTGCCAGCGATGCTGATGGAGCGGTCTCAATCGATATGTCGCGCTCATGGGACGGTAACGACGGGTGGACCAATCAACTGAACCTGCTCGCTGATGCCAATGAAGGCCGTTTGCTCGGTTGGAGCCATATACAACAACCACAATAATCGCTTGTTAACGGCGAGGGTCGTAAGGCGGTAGGTTTCCTAAGTCTGGAGCCGATGGCACGTTAACAAACTGTGGTGGAGCATAGCTCTGCGGCGTTTGGGAAAAAGGACTCTGAACCACTTGCTTTGGCCTGCGTGGCCTTGTGATGAGGAAAGCGAGCAAGGCGATCACAAAGACTGCCGCAGAAGCCACAAGAAGACCATTGGATTCCAACGTCGTCTTCAGATTGGCCTCTTCGGAAGTTTCTGCTTCATCCTCGACAACGGGTGCCGGCGGTGGAGGGTTCCAAACGAGGTATGTGATGGACCACCTGACGCTGATTTGTCCACGTTCATCGATGAGTGTGGCGGTGATGAACTCTGGACCGACCGTGCCGTTGGTATCGCAGAGGTATCGTCCAAACTCCGAAGCCGGGAACGTGCAGTCAAAGGCTTGTTCTTCGAAGGTAAGCCCCGTTCCAATCACCGTATTGTTCCTCGACCATTGAATGGTTGGATTGATCTTATCGAGGCTTTGATTATCAAGAGAAATCGAAAGCGAGAGTTGGAGGGTGTCGTTGGTAGCGTTCAATGTAAGGCTTCTAAATTGTGGCGAGGCGGAAACATAGGCGGAGCGGTCGATGTCTTCGTCAATCCCGTCATCGCAGTCGTCATCAATGCCGTTCCAGCGTTCTGTTGCGCTCGGTGAAATCAAGCTGTTGTTGTCGTTGCAGTCGTTGAACCAACGGTAACCATCGCCATCGTTGTCAAGGTCTGGATAGAGTGGATCTGTGTTGGTTGAAAACAGTTCAATACCATCGAGCAAGCCGTCACCATCGGTGTCTGGATCGAACGGATCGGTGCCGTGAGTCAGGTACTCTTCCATATCCAACAACCCGTCGAAGTCAGCGTCTGTATCGATAAAATCTTCATCGATTTCCCCGTTGCAGTTGTTGTCCAAGCCATCCAATGTTTCAGCCATACCGGGGTTAAAGGAGGCGTTTGTATCGTCACAGTCTTGGAACCAATAATACCCGTCCATGTCCGAATCGTTGTCGTTGACAAGTGGGTCAGTCGTGTAAATCATCACTTCTGCACCGTCTTCAAGACCGTCTCCATCGGTGTCGCTGTTTTGCCAATCCGTGCCATAGCCATGGTACTCTTCAAAATCATACAGGCCATCTGAATCGGCGTCTGTGAGGTTGAAACCTTCGTCCCAAGAGCCGTTACAGTCGTCATCGATGCCATTCAACACCTCGAGAGCATTCGGATAGACGTCTGGGTTTGAATCGTTGCAATCTTGGAACCAATAGAACCCATCGGAGTCGCCGTCAGCATCGAAAACAAGTGGGTTCGTGCCATAGATGTACACTTCGTCGCCATCAGAAAGAAGGTCATCGTCCGTGTCGTTGTCAAGGGGATCTGTCCCATTCACGAGCACTTCTGTGCCGTCGTCAAGACCGTCCATATCGGTGTCTACCGAGAGGGGGTCGGTCCCATACACGAGCACTTCCAGTCCGTCGTTTAGTTCATCATCATCCGTGTCAATGTCGTAGGGGTCGGTGCCGTAGACATCTGTTTCATTGGCGTCGCTGAGGTTGTCGCCGTCTGAATCGAGGTTCAATTGTGTCCCGTGGAGAATCAGCGCCCATTCTTCGAGGGTCCCCGTGTCGCCGTAACCTTGATCTTCCACCGATAATGTCCACGTGCCTCGGCTGTCTTCGCCCCAGTGTTGAACGGAGCCAAAGCGCCAATTGTTGTAGTCGTTGTTTTCGTCATCGTGTTTTTCAGAAAGGATGCTTTGGTGCCCCGATGGGCTTGTCAGCGTAAGTGCCAGATCACCACGGAAATTATGCGGAATGTCGACGATGACATCCAGGTTTTCGATTTGAATCGCTTCGGTCACTGTTGTGTTGACCTCGATGTACCCTTCGTCCCGGTCAGGAATATCGAGATCGGTCTGAATGGTCCCCGAAGAAACTGATATTTCTTCATCGGCAATTTCCCAATTGACTGCTGCAGCAACCGCTGCTCCCGCATCAATCACCCCGTAGCCGTACTTGTGGCTCACGAGGTGGCCTGCTCCGTTGGTGGCCCAAGAATTGTCATTTGGATCGTTTTGTTTGGAAGTTTCGACCAGAATGTGTTGGACGTCTCGCCATGTGAGGTTTGCATTTGCTTCAAGCATCAAGGCGATGATGCCGGAAACGAGCGGTGTTGCTGAGGAGGTGCCGCCAAATGTGCTGGTGTAGTCAGTGCTGCTGTACCCGCCTGAACCTTCGATGTCTGTGGTGGTGATGCTCTCTCCGTCACCATTTGAAGGCGAGGCAACAAGCACATTTGCTCCCGGTTCAGCGTAGTATGATTGTTGGCCCTTGTGGTCCACAGCGGTGACCGCAATGGTGTACCGCAGGTTCGCATAGCCGTCATTGTTTGAATTGTCATCGTCGTCAAGTCCGTTTCCTGCTGCCCATGTGATGATGTTACCCAGGCCATTTCTCCCTTGAAGCGCGCCTGCTTCAAGAGCCGCGAGCATCAAGGGGCCAGGCCCCTCAAGGGTCTCTCCGTTATCGCTCGGGCCCCACGAATTCGAATAAATATCAATGTCTTGTTGCTCGTGGCCCAAGGTATTGCCCTCACGGACGTCTGTGGTGCTGCATGAGATGAGTTGGAGCCCGACGAGGGTTGCTTCTGGTGCAGCGCCGGTGACACCAATGCCATTGTTGCCAGTTGCGGCGGCAACGCCTCCAGCGGCGGTTCCGTGTGCGTTGTTCGAGGTCGGCGTTGGATCGTCGTCGTTGTTGCAAAAATCATAATCGAGGCTGGAATCATAATCTGCGAAGATATCTGGATGGTTCCAATCCAGACCATCATCGACAATCCCTATGACCACGCCAGCGCCCTTGTAGGTGTTCCATGCGCCTGTGATGTTGACATCTTCGCCGCTGGTCCCGCCAGTTTGACCGGTGTTGACAAGATGCCATTGTTCGCTGAATTTGGGATCGTTCGGGGCCCATCTTGGCTCCATCGACCGTTCGACAAGAGGGTAAGCCGCTTCGATCTTCCCGATTTGTTGCCATTGTTCAAGGGTCCTCAGTGCCTCTTCTGCATTCAACTGAACGATGAACGCCCCCTCGAGGTGTTCGGTTGGCACCCCCACCTCAAGGTGAGAAAATACAACCCAATCCTTCACATCAAGCAGGGCGTCTTCGTCGTAGGTCGACAAATCACTATGGAAGGCGATTGAGGCTTGAATCGATGAAGAATAGCCATCGATGATGGGGTGGTTTTCGGCTGCGGAAAGGGGGGCGCCTTCGGTAGCAAGAGCAGAGGTGCCTGCAAGCGATGCGCTTGTCATCGGCACCAGCATGGCGCCGAGCAACATGAGGCACATGAACTTGGCACGCATGGGATTTCCTCCCTTCCGAACCGTCATAATGCTACCCCCGCTATGTCTGGATGGAGGGATTGACTTCATGATGCAGCCTCCGTTTGAGTCAACCTCTGTGCCAACACAGCAAGAGATTCATTTGTTGCCTGCAAGGAACGGATGTATCGGGGTATGGTGTGGTTTGAACGTTCTAAGTCATCCAATGTCCCGACCCACTCGAGGGCGTATGTCGGTTTGACCAACACCGCGTCTCGAGTGGAATGGACAGTCCATACAGAACACCCGTCCCCATCCTCCGAAGCAGTTTGCAGACAGAACATCTGAGGAAGTGGTGATGATGCGCATCGAAGATCATGCCGGTTTGTGTATTCGACAATGCAATCGTCGGTAACATACGCAGCACCCATCGATTGAAGCGCTTCAATCGAAGAGGGGTCTTGGGCTCCGCGTTGGAACCAGACCAGGGGAAAGTGTTCATGATCGAGCCTGATGATCAAGTCGCGGACCACAGCCCTTGCCCGTTCAGGGGCCAAAAACAGCACTACAATTTCCGGGACCAAGCCATCATCGAGGGAAGGCCGGATTGGGAAACCTGCCACTGTTGCTCCGCCATCGTTTGGATGAATCGGGCTGCAAGCCCAGCCGCGCTGCGACACTTCCTTCACAGCTTGATGTGCAGGGCGCTCGTGATTCAATCCAGCACCAAAAATATGGATCGATGTGCTGGCGATGACACGCTCTTGGAGGAGCAATGGGGCAAGCGATGAAGTCCCTCCTGCGTCCATGTTGCCATGCCTTCCTTTTGGCTTATCAAAACTTGTACTGTTTCGGAAACTGATTTTATCGCAAGCACTTGGTTTCAAGTCGATGAACCTCTACGGCCGTCCATGGCAGATACACGGCGACCTCCACACGACCGTGGCCATCTTCTGTGGTCTGCTGAGGACGGTCCGACCCGAATGCTTCAAGGGAGTTTCGATCGATGGGTCGGTGCTGTGCTTGCCGACGACGGCATCGATATGCCATTTATGGGCGGAAACGACGCCGTTGAAGCAACGATTGTTGCTCGGGCTGATGGCATTGTTGTTGGGACCGCTGCGATCGATCACATGTTGCAAATATGGGCGCCTTCCCTGAAGATATCCTGGCAGGCCAGCGATGGCAAAAGGGTCGTCAAAGACGACGAAATCGCTTCTCTTTCTGGTGATCGCGAAACATTGTTGGCAATGGAAAGGAGCATTCTCAACGTTCTAGGCCAACTCTCAGGCATCGCTACTGAAGCAAAGCGATGGTCAGCAATCGCCCCCGGTCAAATTGCATGCACCCGCAAAACAATCTGGGGTTTAATGGATAAATGGGCGGTGCACCTCGGTGGTGGTTTAACGCACCGTTTGCAGAAGAACGACGCACTGATGATCAAAGAAAACGACCTTGCTTCAATGCTCCAAGACGTCGATGGTCATTCAAACCGAATCGCTCAATTTTTACAAGAAGTTGATGTGACAACATCCGGGGCATTCCTCGAAATCGAAGTCAGAGAGAACAAGGAAGCGGTCATTGCGGCTGCTGTGTGGGCTCAACGTCGCGAAGAGGGTGTCAAAAAACTCGTGGTAATGCTCGATAATTTTGGACCCGAGCGTTGCCAAGAAGTTGCGGCGGAACTCGTTGAAATGGGACTGCGCGAACATGTCGTGTTGGAAGCAAGCGGTGGCATCGAATTCGAACATCTCGAACAGTGGCATGAATGTGGATTGGATGTGTTGTCAACCAGTGCCATCAACAGGGGCGTACCCCCACTGGACGTTTCGATGCTGATCACCGGCGCTTAATCGGAGTGATTCAATGGATGAAATTGCTGCCGACCCGACCCACCCGCGGTACCAGTCGCTCTTGCTACGGCACCGATTGGAAGAAGCTGAAAAAAAGGGAATGCTCGCTGGAAGTGCGATGATTGCCCACGGGCGCGGTGAAGCATACGATTACCTGCTTGGTGAACAAACGATTCCAAGCGCTTTACAAGCCACAAAAGCAGCACTTGCAGCCCTCAGAGGAGCAAGTCAACCCGTGTTGAGCCTGAACGGAAACGTGGTTGCTTTGGCTGGAAAGGAAATGCTCCAATTAGCTGCAGTGCTCGAATGCCCGGTTGAAATCAACATTTTCTACCGTACCCCCGAACGGATGGAAGCATTGTTGAGCCACCTCGAGGTGATTAAATCTTCAGAAGGCATCGATGTTCAAATCCTCGGCGCAGAACCAAATGCGAAGATTCCAGGCTTGGAAGGGCCGCGCGCAAACTGCACCAAAGAAGGAATCCTCGACTCGGACGTCATCATGGTTCCTTTGGAGGACGGTGACCGATGCGAAGCCTTGGTGTCGATGGGGAAGACCGTGATTGTCATCGACCTCAACCCTCTTTCACGTTCAGCAAAAATGGGCAACATCACCATCGTGGATGAACTGACCAGAGTGGTTCAGAACATGTTGGACCTCCTTTCACAACCCATGCAGGGTAACGGCGGGCCGTTCTATGACAATGAAGCGGGCTTAACCGACGCACTGCGCCATATATCGAAAAAATTTAGCGCACCTGATGCTTGAAACAATGGTTCCGTTCGCCGAGGTGCGAGTTCTGAAATCAGAATTCTTCACTGAGTTTAGCAACCAAACGAGAAGAGATGCTTTCTCCAACTGCGGAACACGAAGCATCGCCACCAAGATCGTAGGTCAAGCCTTTGCCTTCACGAAGATGGTCTGCAACACTTTCATCGATCAACCGTCCGATGTGAATGAGTTCGTCTTCGCCATTTCTGCGACCCAGCCAATCCATCATCAGTTGAATGGAGTTGATTGTGGCAATGGGGTTGACCTTGTTCATACCAGCGTACTTAGGAGCTGATCCGTGAACGGGTTCGAAGAAAGCGTGGTGGTCTCCGATGTTTCCTGAAGCAGCCATTCCCATTCCTCCTTGCAGAACAGCGCCCAAATCTGTTGCGATGTCGCCGAACATGTTCGAAGTAACAACAACGTCATAGGATTCTGGTGAGCGGGTGAGCCACTGCATGAAAGCGTCAATGTAGCCGTAATCTTTCTCGGTCCCAGGGAACTGATCGGCGACCTTATCGAAGGTTCGGCGGAACAGTTGACAGCCGCGGGTGACATTGGATTTGTCGATGCAGGAAACACGCTTAACGCCATCAACTGGTGCTCCGTTTCGCGTCTCTGCGATTTCAAAGCCCATTCGAATCAAGCGTTCACTGCCGTGTTCTGAAATTGGACGGGGGTCGTAGGCGACTTCGCCCTTCAGTCCCGGGAATTCCATGGATGGAGGTTCGTAAGGATCCCGCCCTTGAGCTCGATCTGCACTGCGTCGCAGCAAGGAATGGTACAGACCTTCGGTGTTTTCTCGGAGCACCGTCATGTCGACCAGGCCCGGTTCCCAAATCTGGGTGAATCGCCCATGCACTTTGTGCGGGACGCCTTCGTAGAGTTTGATTGGGCGGAGGTTGGCGTAGAGGTCCAAGCCGCTTCTCATTCCAAGGATCACCGATCCACCAGCCAGATCACCGTTGGGCAAAAGAGCCCCGGGGTGGCCAATGGCGCCGAGGTAAATTGCATCGGCTTCATCGCGGCAGAATTCAAAGGAGCCTTCGGCCCATTCTTCACCGGTTTCGAGGTAATGTTGCCCACCGCATTGAATGACGGTTTGTTCAAAACCATGGTTTGTGTTGGCTTCAATAGCGTTGAGAATACGTTGAGCCTCAAGCGCAACTTCGCGACCAGTGCCGTCTCCGGGAAGAACTCCAATCCGATAATTTCCCATGCTTTCCGCCAAGGGCAACCCCTACATGAACGCGACCCCTTGGGATTTATGGTCTCACTTTTAGAGAAAAAGGGGCTTGCTTTGTATTTGGCAAAGCGCAGAGGTTGGCGTCCAGTGGAAGTTCTTCATCGGGCAAGCATGAACGCAGTGATTCGGTTGCAGAATGGAAACCATGGTCCGTTGAGTGAGAAAGGCTTCATAGGCTGTCATGGGGGAGAGTAGAGAACATGAGCGACAAGCAAAACGAAGTGTCGGAAGGCCATATTCGTCTGGATTCATTGCCTCCTGAGGTGCAAAAGCTCGCAGAGATGATGCAAAGCGTCGACCCCAATTGGAGGCTCGAATCATGGCTTGTCGAACAATCAAAAATGGCATTGGACCTTGTTTCCCTCGACCTCGCAAGGGAACGGATGGCCGTGGAACAACGGTTGCATCGCTTGGAAAGCATCGCCCGCAGGCTGGAACCTGAATCGGATGAAACGCTGGATCCTTTGCAGCGCAATATCTTTGATTGTTTCAACCTCGACATCGTTGATGGATTGAAGGGGTTGGGCTCACGTGCTGCCGAACCTGTTGCTGAACTTTTGCCTCGAAGTCAGATTGATGAATTGATGCATCCTGCAGCGACCTTCCTCGACCTCCTTCCCGACGATGAGGGTGATGACCCGTTGCTTGCAGTGGCCTGTCAGATGTTGCTTGTGGTCGTCGAAACAGAAATGGGCAAAGGCGAACCATGTGCCACCCTCGAAGTGATGTTCAAGGGCATGAAGGAACACGGCGTCTCCACTGAAGAAATCGACGAAGCAATCGATCATCTCCTTACGATCGGGTCATTGCTCGAGATTGACGATGATTGTTTTGTCCCATCTGCTTGATGTTTTTGGGGCAAATATGTGGGCCCCAAGGGCCCCCAAGCAACAATTGGTTATACCGTGCTCACCCATGTTCTACTATGGGAATCGTACGCTCTCTTGTGTTCGGAATGTTGGCATGGATCTTTTTGATGGAATTACGAATGGATCCGGAACTCGCGCTTGGCGGCGCTGTTGCTACTGCATTCTTGATTGAATCCGCTCAACACCGAGCGAGGCAACATCGTTTAATGGATCAAAGTCGAGGGTTAAAGCAACACCTCCAACGATCAACATTGCACATTGAAGAATTGCAGTTTCATCTCCAAAAGACAAACCTAGAATTGCATGAAGCGATTGAAGAAATCAATCGACGTGACGCCGTGGGAAGCCCCGCTGCTCGAGAATTATTGGACCGGCAAGAAATGGCGATGAAGGCTCAATCAAAGGCCATCGAAGATCGCAGCAACCGCAACGTGGCGCTGCTTGACAGTCTTGAACGGTTGCTTGTGATGCAATCCGAACAGACCTCTCGAATTCAACAAACCCTTACTGATGTTGTGCGGAAGTTAGCCATGGAACCACGGCAGAAATTGATGCTTCAGGACAGTGTCCTCGTTCAAGATGCCCCCGTTTCCAATCTGACTCAGCAGATGTTGAGCCGGCAAGCGACTGAACAATTCAACGCTGCAGTGCTGACCGATTTGTTCGACTGATTCCGACATATTGACCAATGAAAACATACTGGAGCCAACATGGCGACAAAGAAGGAAGGCGCTCAACGGCTGATCGACAGCCTTGACTCAGAGGCCCGAATTCAACGGAGGCTATGGATGGCAGGTGCCCAAGCAGTCGTTCTTTCAGCTGCAATTGCTTGGTTCACACAATGGCAATTTGGTGTTGCCGCTGTGCTTGTGTTTTTCTTATTGATTCAATTTGCCTTCGAACGAATGTCCAACAGCATTCAAGCAAGTCGACTTGAAGCTCTGCACATACTCGGTTGGTCGGTTGATGACCAAACAGACGATGCACTTCGTCACAAGGCTGAGAAAATTCTTTTGTGATGTGATGGGAATGCAAACCGACGCTGCCCAATACCTGGAATTCGTCGAATCGGACGAAATTCGGCAGGGCAACACAACCCGTCTCATCGTGGCAGTGTTGGTTGCGGGAGGATTTGGGGTCGCAGGGGCGCTGTATCTCAATCTCAACTCCTTTATAGCAAGCGTTGGGTTCCTTGTGCTTTTTTCGACGGTCGTGCTGGTGAAAATAAAACAAGATGCTCGAGCGCTGAGCCAAGAAGAGGCCTTGCTTAGGTTGCTTGAAGTTGATCCTGAACTGTTTGAGAACACAGGCTTTCGTCAGCGGCTAACCATGGCTGCTGAAACAGGGCGTTTTGATGAAGTTCAAGTCAAGAAAAAAGCCGGAAGCATCCGTGGTCATGACGAAAAAGGATTCACTGGGGGCATAGAGGTGAACGGTCATGATGGCATCGCGCCACGTCGAGATGTGAAGGAGTCCGAGGGCATCTACGATGGTTTAGAAGGGGAACTGAGCCGGTCAGAGCACCTGGTCGTTGAAGCAAACGCACAGTATGAAACTGTGGCAAATGAGCGCTGGAAGGCGGCTGAAGAAGCTGATTTGGACCTCATTGAGGCTGGCGTGGAACGTCTTGGAGATTTGGTCCGCACCGATTGGCTGGACAAAAATGCAAAGGACGGGGCATTGGATGAACTGGTGGGACAAGGCCAAAAGGAATGACACCCTCCCACAAGCCATGAAGGTCAAGGCGATTCTGCTTGCTGGCGGCCATGGCAGTCGCCTCTACCCCTTCACCAAATACACTCAAAAGACGCTCTTACCGCTCTATGAACGGCCGGTCATCGATTACGCTCTCGGTACCATTCGCCGTGCAGGCATCAAAGACATCACAATCGTTTCAAACCAATTCATCGGTCAAATCACAAAGCATGTTGGCGCCGGTTTTCCTGATGAACGAATCCACTATGTTCTGGAAGAAGAACCGACGGGCGTGGCTGACGCACTCAACTTAGCAAGGGTCTACAACGAAGATTGCAGGCTTCTCATCTACTTCTCAGACAACATCACAACCATCGAGCTCGAAGCAGAAGTTGCGCGCTTTAACCTGGAAGAAGACATGCCCGGTTGTGTCCTTTTAGCTCGGATCGAGCCGAACCCCGAGGCTTTCGGCGTGGCGGTTTTGGGTGATAACGGCGAAGTGGTGGACATTGTTGAGAAACCCCCCAATCCACCATCCAATCTCGCGATCGGTGGCATTTACATGTTCGATGAACGGTTTTGGTCTTTTGTGGATGCGGGCGTGGCTGAGAATGGAAAGAATTTTTCAATTTCAGATGTCACTCGCGCATACGTCAGAGATGGCTCAGCAAAATTGCTTACAGTTGGCGAGGAAACATGGGTTGATTGCGGCACACCTGATTCTCTGTTGCAAGCCTCCATGATGGCGAAGGAAGGTAAACTAAACCCATCTCCTTTCAGAACTTAACGGTAAGTAAGAAAACTAGTAGCCTCCCAGACTGGTTCATGAAAGTCGGAATCATCGGGGCTGGGATGGTCGGAGGGGCCATCGAAGAATGCTTTTCTCATGCGCATGAACTGTTTGTTCACGACCCTGCTCGAGGTACTGAATTGAGCGATGTAACCGATCATGTCGACTTCGCCTACATCGCAGTTCCAACGCCACCCCACCCAGAAACAGGTGCTTGTGATACTCGAATTGTCGAGGGTGTTTTAGACGCCCTCCCCGAAGGTTTCACCGCAGTGATCAAGTCCAGCGTCATACCTGGAACAACAGAACAATACCATCTCCGCTACCCTCATCTCAAGATTGCTTATTCGCCTGAATTCCTCGTTGAACGACGAAGAATGGAGGATTTCGCAAATCAAGATTTACTCGTTTGTGGGACGCACCATGCCGATGTAGCAGAGCGGGTGTTTGAGCAACACAGGCAGGCAGGCGTGATTCGTAAAGAAAATTTGTTCCATGTGACGCCAACTCAAGCGGAATTGGTCAAGTACACTAAAAATACATTTTACGCCATGAAGGTTATCTTCGCAAACCAGATGTACGATCTCTGTGAAGCAATGGGCCAAGATTGGTACACGATCAGAGACATGATTACGGCCGAGCAAGCTCAGCCAATTGGGCCTTCACACCTCGATCCGATCTTTGGACTCAACCGTGGCTTTGGTGGGAAATGTTTGCCAAAGGACACCATGGCCCTAGGGGTTTTAGCAGAAGAACATGGCGTGAAGTACAACCTCCTCGATGCCCTTCAGGCCGATAACGCTGGCCTCAGAGGGGTCCTGACTGGAAAGCCGAGTGACGTGGTCACCAACGATGATTGATGAGGGAATCCATGTCAAAACCAAGCATAGCCGAAGTTTTGCCCCGTGGTACACTTCAGCGGTTTGGAATTGCTGGAGGCTTCAACACCTTTTTCTTCTGGGTCATCTGGGAACTCTTACGAATTAGCCCCCTTTATGCTGAATCAAACGAAACCCTGTTCTGGTCGATTTCGTGGGTCTGCTCTAGTTTTGTCGCCCACTTTGTTCACCGGGTTTTTACCTTCGATGGTCGGCGAAACATCAAGAAAACAGCCCTTGGCGCCCTTTCAGTCTATGCAGTTGGAATGATGGGTTCGACCTTGACGTTCGATGGAATGCTGGTGTTGCTCGACGATGTTCCCATCAGGTTGCTGTTTTTGGCCAACATCGCTGTTTGGGGCCTTTTCACATGGGCCAGCATGCGATGGTTTGTCTTTGGATACACCAAAATGGAAGAAGAGTGATCACACTGCATGGGTTTCCATCAGTGCAAGAGAAATAACTTCCAACGCAGCTTCATGCGTCGCTTCGAGGTCCAATGGACATGCTGAGCCAGCGTTAACTGCAGCAAGCCAAGTTCGAGCGCACACACACCATGAATCGCCAGGTTTCAGACCAGGGAACCCATGCTGAGGCGCTGGTGTGACCAAGTCATTGCCTTGACTGCTAGCAAATTGAAGAAAGCCTTCGGTAACTACGCAGCACACCGTATGGCTGCTCCTGTCGTTCTCATCTGTGTTACATTTACCGTCTCGGTACCACCCAGTCATAGGATCACAAGAGCAGTCATCGAGAGGTTGGCCGAGCACGTTGAGGCTTGGGTACATAAATCGAGGGTGAAGCTCGTTGCTGATGAAGGCTTGTCCGAGGCGTTGATGCAATCGGAAACAAACAGGATTGTGCCTTTTGACGGCGTTGGGTTCTAAGGTAAGGTCGCCAACCGAGGTATCATGCTCCCCGATACAGTTCACAAACTCCCTCGTGAAGAACGCTACGCATACGCACGTCTTCTTGCCTTTATGGCACGGGTTGACAACGAACTCACCATCGATGAAATGGCAATGTTCGAGCAGCGTCTCGGCACCGCCCTGCTTTCTCCAAAGCAACGTGAAATGATTCGAACCGCATTGAAGACCCCCCCTTCGTTGGAAGAGTGCCTCAGTGGCTTGGGTGCTGAAGCTGGCCGATTGGCACTTCGAGATGCGACCCTTATGGCTGCAGCAGATGGTACGGTCGACGAAGATGAGCGTGCTGTTTTACAATCGATTGTCGAGCACCTCGGTTTGGCTGAAGACTCGGTTGAGCGCTTGTTAGATTGGACCGTTAAGGGCGCCCTATGGATGCAGGAAGGTTTCGACCTCCTCAACACACTCTCGGAGTGAACCAATGTGTACGTCGACCTCACGGTTGATTTTACGCCCGATGAAGCACAAGGGTATGCACAAATTATGATCATTGTCGCATCGGCTGACGGTGCTTTGGTCAAAGAAGAACTAGCGATCATTGAGGCGCTTATGGGACGGTGCATGATGCATCCCGAGATGCGGGTTGATTTGCGAAACATGCTTGAAACCCCTCCGAAATTAAATTTGGTGATGGAACGACTCTCGCCAATCGTGCTCAAAATCGCCCTCCGCGATGCAATCCTCGTGGCCGCCGTCGATGGAGAATACGATTCGGAGGAAATTAAGATTCTAAAACAAATCGCAAAATCGGCTGGTGTAAAAAAAGCCGACTTGTCCGCTTTATTTGAGTGGACAAAAGCAGGATGGGAATGGCATAAACAAAGTTTTGAGCACCTCAAACTGGTTTAACCTACCCCTCTAATTTGCTCGTTTTTGGACCATTCTTCCAAGGGTCACATTCAAAACAATTGGACCAACCGGCCAAGATGGGTGGGGTTGTGCAAAGCGGAGTAAGTGGATGGTATGCTCGGTTGGACCGATGCCTCGAAAACCGTCCTGAACAGATTGAAATCTGGCTTCAGGCCTGGGAGCAATCTCTTCGTGTCCACCAACCAATAGCAGCGCTCTTACCAGAAGATTGGCCGACCCTTCCAGCCAATTTGTTGACCGACCCTGGTCATGTTCTCGATCACCTCCTCGCACGTCACGATGCTGAAACTGATGGACGCTCCCCTCGTGGAGCCCATCCCACACCTCCCCGCTTAGCTGACGCAGTCATTGCATCAGAATTGTTAGAAAGTCTCACTCGCCCTAAAACACCGGTCAAGTCCTCGACCATGCACCTCAGCAACCTTCCTCCAGGCTTCCGCCAGCACATTGAGAAGTTGAACCTCCCACAACACAGTCAAGAGACTGAGATCGATGATGAGATTGAATTGAAGCGGGTCCAAGAAGGCCGACGCACATTGAGTGGTATCCCATTGCCCATCGCTGACACCTCATGCGGTGGCGGTATCTTCCATGCTCGCTTGATTCGTCGCCATTCCGAACACCATGAAGACAGCACTGAAGAACGCAGAATCAAAGATACACGCTTGTTGCTCTCGGCGTTCCAGCTGTTGGACGTCGATGAATTGGTGGTTGCTTCGACACGTCGCCGTTTGCTTCTCGAATGCATTCGCTTCGGGTTGGTCAGTCTCAAAACCGACAAACCAGGCTGCCTTCCTCGCGAAGAAGCAGAACGCTTGCTCGAACATGCCGTGCAGAAAGGCGACACGCTTCAGGGTCTGTGGCCTTGGGACGTTGCCCCTCAACTTGTCGTCACCAACCCTCCATGGCTTCGAATTAAAGATCGATTTAGAGGCATGGAAGATGGAAGTAAACTCCGCCGAGAACTGGGCGAGCATCTTCGCGCCCTCAGCGATGACGGAAAGCCTCGCTTTTCGACCATGAGAGGAAACGTAAACCTCTATCGCTTATTCATTGAACGAAGCCTACAAATTCTTGAGAAGGGCGGTCGCCTTCGTTTGATTGCTCCCGATAGCATCCTGCGAGAACAATCCTCCCACCCTCTGCGAACCCTGTTGGTTGAGGAGCATGGTTGGTCTGATATTTGGGCCATCGAGGAAGCAAACCACCTCTTCCCCGGAATGACCCAAGGCGTCGCTGTCCTCGGCATCACCGCCAAAGAAGCGGTTGAACAATTGCTGATGCACGGACCGATCAGTCGCGCCGATTTACGCCGCGACCAAAAAGGACTCTCAAACCGCGTACCCTCATTCGAAATGACCACTGAACGATGGGTCTCATGGGCAAAGGATACCTGGGCAATTCCACGATTGCCGAGGGACCGAGTGGAACGAAAACAGACGCTGGCAGTGTTGGACCGCCTCGCACTCCTCCCACGCCTTGGTGACGCACAGCACGCCCTGGCCACCAACGGCCATACCGTTCGAGTTCGTGTTGGCGAAATCGACCAAACTGCACATTCGAAGAGCATCGAAACATGGGTCAAAGGGCGAACCTCTCGGCCTTTCATCCGTGGTGTTCACTTCTCTGAAGATGCTGACGGAGCCGTGTTTGTCCGGCATCCTGCGTTCCGAACAGATATTCCATCTCGAGCCAATGAGCGACAACTCGCAATGTGGTGCGGATCTGCCGATCCTAAGTTCGGACCCCGCCTTGCATGCCAGGCGATCGTCAACGCTCACCAAGATCGACGTCTGCGCTGGGCCGTGATCCCTGCTGGGTGCGTCCTCGGAAACAGTGTCAACCACATTGAGCTTCATGTTGATATTCAAGAACGTCTTGTTTCGATTCATGGTTCGTTGGAAACGGCCCTCCAATGGATGTGCCAATTATTGAACGATGAAGACCTCGATGAATGGGCCCGTTCGTGGTCTGCTAACAACAACGTCAACAATTATGAATTGGAAATGTTACCTCTTGATTTGGGCAGCACAATTCCGGAATTACTGCCCCTTATTCGTTAATCCGTCACTTTCTGGGTTCTTTTTTCCGGATTTATAAGTGCATTATGCGGAGAACATGAAGAACATGGTTTATCTATGACAAGCCACTGGTGCGACCATCAGGGTTTAACTGAGGTGATATTGTGGGCATTCATCCAAAAATTGGTATCACCGGCTTGCCGCGCAGCGGTAAATCTGCCGTGATGGAAAAAGTTCTCAAAATGCTTGTCGACGAGCGCGAACGAGAAATTCGCGTTCGAGGAAGTTTGAGCGACGCACCAATCATTGGGGGTATGCAAACCATGCCGATTCTCGAGGGAAGCGAACGTTTGGGTTACAAGGTCATCAACATCGTCACCAAGGAAGAAGCCATCATGGCTCACAAAAACATCGATTCTCGCCTCCGGGTGCTTGGTTACGGTATTGATACCGAAGCATTGGAACGCATTGCAATCCCGGCCATCGAATACGCTCGAGATGAGTGTGAAGTCATCGTGATCGACGAAATTGGAAAGTTTGCTGTCGAAAGTGAACTCTTTGTGGCTGTTGTACGAAGCGCCCTCCAAATTGACAAGCCTACGTTGCTTACCCTCCACAAAAAGAGCCGCCACCCGTTGCTGCAAGACATTCGACGGCGCGATGATGGACGAATCCTCGAAGTGACCCCCGTCAACCGAGCTTTGCTCCCTTACAAGATTCACAAGTTGATGCGAGAAACCTACTGAGGTTTTCATTCAACTCAATCTCAGCAAGCCGCTGGTTTCATCCGTGAACCCTCCGTGCATACGTCATGGCTAAACCATCCGATGCCGCAACCAAGTTGTTGTTTGGGACAGGCGTAGGCTTGTTGCTCGTCGCAGGCTTTGGCCTCATGGAAGAGCGGATGACGATCGATGAAATCAACATCGGTTGGGTTTTCGCCTTGGTTGGTTTGATTCTTCTCGGGCTTGCTCAAAGCCTAACCAAGGGAAATGGGCCTCTTTCTGCAGTCTTTCCCGATGAGACACCAAGTGAACTCGCCGTTCGAGTCAAGGATGACATCAACACTTCAATCAAAGATGCGAGCGTTGGTTCTGCATGGGCTGTGCTTGAAGCAAACATCTTGGAAGACGAATTGTCTGAAGAAGAATGAACATTGGCCTTCTGAAGGTTTCTGTGGCCCATCATAAGCGGTGCCTTCATCTAAGGCGACCACATGCATCAAATCGGGTCGAAAGCAATGAGTCTAATTCCAGAAGAACTGTACTACACAAAAGAGCACGAATGGATGAGGGTCGAAGGCGATGAAATTGTCATCGGTATCACCGACCACGCACAAGATGCACTCACCGATATCGTCTACATCGAACTGCCTGGCGAAGACGAAATTATGGGCGAAATGGACGAATTCGCTATTGTCGAATCTGTAAAATCCGCATCACCAATTTTCGCTCCACTCGCTGGAAAAATTGTCGCTGTGAACGATGCATTAGAAGACGCACCTGAATTGATGAACACCGACCCCTACGGCGAAGGCTGGATCATTCGAATGAAATTAGACACGCCAGAAGCCATCACAGGAATGATGAGCGCGGCAGATTACAAGGCAGAAATCGGCGAGTGAACCTCTTGTCCTCTGCCCCGTGGACCATCTACGTTGATGGATCATGTTTGGGCAACCAGAACGTCGATGCCGATACGCCTGCCGCTTGGGCCGTCGTCGTCATCACCGGTGACACTGGACTCGGTCGAGGAACCGGGTCGCTGGTCGAGGAGTTTGCTGGCCACGTCATCACTCGAAGCGATGAACCGAACTTCATCGGAGCAGAAGTTGGTTCAAACAACACGGCCGAATTAACCGCCATTGCCGAAGCACTTCGTTGGCTTCTCACCGAAGGTGGGGGCGATGAGGCAATCATTCGAGCTGACTCGCAATACGCGGGCAACCTTGCTTCAGGAGCATGGAAGGCAAAAGCAAACAGAGCATTGGTGGCTCATGTTCAGGAACTCTGGACCACAGTGAGTTTGCTACGCCCGTTGTCCTGGGAGCATGTTCGGGCACATAGAGGCCATCGCTGGAATGAACGAGCCGATCATTTGGCATTGCGAAAAGCGAACAATGAGAACCCAGCGCCTTTGTCGTTCTGGAAACCTGGACAGCGTTGATCACGTGTTGAGGCGTTCAATCAGCCAAGCACGGAATTCTGGCTCCAGGTCGCCACGACGCAGTGCATGGTCGACTTGTGCCTTCAGCCAAGGGAGAGGTTTCCCGGAATCATACCATTGGTAACCATCCAATTCAACCCCAAACATGCCGCCGTTGGCCATCCAATGTTGTTGGAGGGCGATGGATTGTAATTCACCGTGGGTTTCGACATTGTAGACTTCCAACAGAGCGGATGTGTCTGCGGTAAACACATAGCGTCCACACAACACGAGGTTTGACGGCGCTTGGCCAACCTTCGGTTTCTCAACGATTTCGATTATCTTTGAGTCTTCAAGGCGAACCACGCCATAGTTGCACACTTCATCCGCTTCAACTGGCAAAAGTGCAGCGCATGGACGGCCATGCTGTTCGAAGGACGCCACCAGGGCAGCGCTGGCTTGCGATGGAACAAAGTCTTCAAGCGTCGAATGCGTATCAATCAACAAATTGTCGCCCAACAAGACAAGGAAGGGGCCGTGGATGGCATGAAGCGCACTTTGAATTGCGTTGCCAAGGCCAAGAGGGTGTTTCTGCACATGAATATGGACCTCAACATCGGCAAAAGGCGCCAACAAGGTAGAATCGAGGTCTGGGCGTTTGTCACTTAGCCAGGTATGATCGGCAAGAAGGTTCGAGAGATCCTTGCGCGGTGATGTGACAATGTGCAAGCGTTGAACGCCTGCAGCCTTTGCTTCTCGGGCGAGATGGACCAAAGCCGGAACATCGACAAGTGGCAGGGCTTCTTTTGGCACAGAAGCGCTTGTTGGAAGCATTCGAGTGCCAAGACCACCAGCCACCAAGAGTGCGTCTTGAATTGCCGCCATGGCAACACGGTGGATGGCACAGGCTTTCAAGCGTGGCCCTTCCTCGTCAGGTCATGGACCGAACTCACCCGTGGCGTTGGCTCGCCGTTCTTGGCGTGCTCGGCATCGCTCAGGGCTTTGCCGACATTGCGCCGCCTGGTCCATGGGATTCGCCTTCTTTTTCGAGAGGGGTGTTGGGCTTGTGTGGTTTGGTCTGCTTGTACCTCGCCTGGTTCCGGTACACCTTCGACCTCAACGGGGTTGCACCAACCATGGACCGCTGGAAAAATCCTCAACAGAGTTGGATCAATGTTGTGCTGTTCGGACTTGCCTGCTTACTGGTGGTCAAACTCGTTACATGGTTGGAATACGACGCTCATCTCCCTGAACCAACCGGCTTGTTGGTGACCCTAATCGGATGCCTGGTGGTGCTGAACGGCGTCTATGTCGGACTTGTTGTTCAAGGACCCTTTCGCCTTCACGAAGAAGAATAGGTTCAATCTAAGAAACCGAGTTCCTGATCGACTTCGCCGTTTGCGGCAATGTCGTCATCGAGAACATTGTCCGCTGGTGGCGGACGTTCTGGGAGTTTGGGTTGCTCGCCATCGCCTTTGAGGAAAGCCTGCCAAGCCTCACATCGTTCAGGTCGGCGAACTGCCAAAGGCGCCCAAAGAGATTCAAGGTCGCAACCTTGACGGGTGAAATCAGCGAGGCGAGCGGCGAAATGATCGGGCGCTACCTCTTCCATTCGCAACAACAGTTCACGCATTCTGGAGCGAACAACTTCGTCACCGTCAACCCAGAGCATGGGGAGAATTCCCCGTTGATCATCTGAGAATTGCTCGAGATAATCACGTAAGAAAGGAACGAGGTTTCGACGAACAACAGGCAATGGGTGCTTGGATAATTCGGCCATCGTATCAGCCCACTTCTCAACATCGAGGAAACGCAAATCGCCTACTGTGGAGCTTGCTGCAGCAAGAACCCCTTCGTCTTCATCCTCGAGCATGGCTTCGAGGAACGGCACTGCATCCCATGTGAGCCTTCGGAACAAACGAGTAAGGACATCGGCCATACCTCGGCGAATCAAAATCTCAGTTCTGGTGTGAAGGCGTTGTGCAAGAGCAAGGCCAACATCGCGGTCGTATTCGATGGCCTTGGCCAGACAGAGGCAAACCCTCGAAGCAACTTCTTCTTCGGGGTCAAGTGCGCGACGCATGAGGATTTGATCGATGCCAAGCGGCTCGATGAGGTTCGGTCGTTGGAGCAGAAGTCGCGTCCATTCCATGAGCAGAAGGCGCCGTTCAAGCGGACCATTTTCCAATCGAGTGAGCAGCCATACTGCGGCTTCAACACCGACATCGTGTGCAACAACTCCACCTTGTCGGGGGAGGAATGCATGGGGGTTCCATTCCATTTGATGAGGACCGGTTTCTGGTTGTGTGTGCCAGGTACCGGGGCGCTCTGCGAGAGCGATTGATTCCACCAAATGGTAGCCTTGGTGGACGGATTGTCCCCGTGGCATTGTCGAAAGACCGTTGACCAGAGCAACAGCGAGCCACCAGCGATCGACGTTGGGTGCTTGCTGATCGAAGGCTTGAGAAAGCCAATCGGTGGCGATGGCGAACAGAAGGCGTTCTGCAACTTGCGGAACTCGCTTTTTCAACCACCGTTCATGGACTTCGTACGGGTCGTCGCTGAGGTTCATCCGGTGAGGGACAATCAAGTCGACAACCGTGTTGAGGTTGCGTTCAAACATGCCTCGATCGACCTGAAGCAATCCTGTGGCCTGATCAATCAATGATTGGGGGGACTTGGGTGGAAGAGGCGGGAAGTCCGGATCGGAAATCGGAGGTGCTGGCAATGGCCATGATTGTGTGCCACGCTCAAGCGCTGCAGTCAGCCCTTGGGCAACTGCTTCAAACGTAACTTCAGACAATTGATTGCGTGGTTTACTCATACTCTACCCTCCAGTTCAGAGCGGTTTGCATACTGCTCAAATATCGAGTTCGATGTTCAGGTTCTGAATCAGTTCCTTGTATCGATTTCGAATGGTCACTTCTGTGACACCTGCGACTTCTGCGACTTCACGTTGAGTGCGGCGCTTGCCACAGAGTACGGAAGCGATGTAGATGATGGAGGCTGCAATTCCCGTTGGTCCACGGCCGCTCGTCAATTCCTTTTCTTGAGCTGCCTTGATCAATTCGTAGGCTTTTGCTTCCACTTCTGCATCCAAGCCTAAGCCTGAACAGAACCGGGAGATGTAATCCTCAGGCCCAGTTGGCATGATTTTCATCTTGAGTTCTCGGACCATGAAACGATAGGTACGTCCGATTTCCTTGCGCCCGGTCCTCGAGGCTTGTCCGATTTCATCGAGTGTACGTGGTACACCACATTGGCGGCAAGCTGCGTACAGAGATGCCGCAGCGACACCTTCGATTGAACGGCCACGAATCAAACGCTTGTCGACCGCTTTCTTGTAATTCACAGCTGCTGCTTCACGAACAGACTTTGGAAGTTCGAGGCGGCTGGCCATTCGATCGAGTTCAGCCAAAGCCATGGCCAAGTTTCGCTCGGTAGCATTGCTGACACGGCTTCGCTTCTGCCATTTCCTCATGCGGTAAAACTGAGATCGGTATCGGGAGTTGATGGTCTTTCCAGAGTAGTCTTTGTTCTGCCAGTCGATGTCCGTTGACAATCCTTTGTCGTGGAGCATAACGGTCATTGGAGCACCAGTTCGTGCTCTTTGATCGCCTTGTTCTGGGGAGAAAACACGCCATTCGGCGCCTTGGTCGATGACGTTGTCTTCCAGCACCAGACCGCAGTCTTCACAGACCACTTCACCGCGGGTTTCGTCACGGGTTAAATTACGACTTCCGCAGTCGCCGCACTTCACGATATCTTCTACTTGCTGTTCATCCATTTGTATCCCTCATGCGTCTCCTTGTCGGGCAAATGCCCAACTTGATAGGAGAACCTTGATATAGTCGCCATGACTATAGTATTTAAACATTGAGCCAGAACGGAACTCCTTAATACGGGAGAATACCGAGGAATCCGGTCATAATCGCGCCGCATGTACGCGATATGCGTCCCATTCGCCGAAGTATGAGGCATGGTACGCGCCCGAACCGATTATATCCGCTTGGCTTGTGTTTCCAATTGAGGGGGAAAGATGCGAACAAATTGGCCCCCCGAGAAAGTTGCCCTTACGCCCGGAAAACGGGTTTTATTCCTCACCAAGGACCTCGGGTTGATCAAGCGTCAACTCTATGACGGCCTCGATTTGAGAATGGAAGACTTGACCATTGATGAATTGTTAGACGACATCAACACCGATGTCATGACGCCTGCTTGGGTTTGCTTTGACCACGACCCGGCGGAAATTGCAAAGAATGCGTATGCGGGACTCATGCACAACGGCCTCCGCGTCTTCAACGAAAACGCGCTAAAAAATGGAAATTTCGAAGTCATTGTATCAGGCCAACGCAAAGGAACGGGCTCTTCTCGAGAAACCGCCGCTCAGTGCGAACGTTGGGCGGGAGTCAACATCGTGATTGCAGCGTCATTTGCCCCAATCCACGAACGCAACAACATCAACCTCGGCCAACTTATGGGCACCCATGCCATGCTCGAGCGCTTGCAAAATGGTGAACACATCGAACTGGAAGCATTCACGTCCCGCTACGATGAAGTCACGCAAATCATTCTCGAAAAGGGCGGTTTGTTCCCCTTTGCAAAGGCACTCAAGAACAAAGAAATTGTCCTGCCGCCAATGAACACACCCCCTCGCCCAATGACCATGGCTGAGAAAATCATCGCTCGGAACCTTGTTGGGCAAGCCGATGGTCAATGCGTCAAGCCAGATGACCCAGTCATCGCTCAAGTTCAGGGTGGGTACTCACACGAGTTCACCACGGCACAAGTTCACACCTTCCTCGGAGAAGAATACGGTGAAGCGTACACGTTGCTCAATCCAGCCAAGTTTGCTGTGTTTGAAGATCACTTGCTCTACGCCCACCACAACCCAAAATTCGTACCGTTCATGGACAAGGTTCAGACGCTGCGTGATTTACAAGTGGCCTTCCAGAAGCACACCGGTGTCCGGGATTATTCTGCCAAAAATGGGGTTTCGCCCGGTATTTGCCACCAAGTAGCCCGTGAAGAATTCATCGAAGTGGGTGATTTCATCCAAGCAACGGATTCGCACACGTGCATGGGCGGTGCATCCAATGCCCTCACTTGGGGTGTCGGCGCGACTGAATACGCCAACCTTGTGAGCGCTGGATTCACTTTTGTCAAAGTCCCTGAATCAATTCGGTTTGAACTCGTTGGTAACCTTCGAGATGGTTGTACGGCAAAAGACGTCATCTTATTCATCTTAGCAGACCACGCCCGAGAGGAATTAACCCTCAACCGAAGCATGGAATTCGGTGGCTCAGGACTTGCAAGCCTATCCGTCGATGAGCGAGCCACGCTGTGCAACATGGCCACCGAATGCTCTGGTCGAACTGGTATCTGTGAAGCTGATGATTTGCTGTTCGATTGGATGCTCAAAGCGCAACCTCACCTCGTTCGATCAGAACAGAAAGCACTTGCTGTCGCACCTGACGAAGGTGCTGAATACACCGGTGGAGTTCACCACATCAACCTCGATGAAATCAAGCCAATGGTCGCCCACCCCGGCAACCCAGACGAAGGCATTCCAAGCGATCCAACAAATGGAGCCGATATCGCTGATATTGGCCTGGTTGAAATTGACATTGCCTATGGTGGATCTTGCACCGCTGGAAAAGAGGATGACATTGCCTACTACGCTCAAGTCTGCCAAGCGGCAGAAGATGCGGGTTTGGTCGTCAAGGAGGGTGTCGAATTCTTCATCCAATACGGATCAGGCGCCGTAAAGCAGTTGGCCGTCGACAAAGGATGGCACGATTTGTTCGGCCGCGTTGGTGTCAACCTCATCGATCCCGGCTGCGGCGCTTGCATTGGTGCGGGTCCAGGTGTTTCGATCACCCCAGAACAAGTCACTGTTTCAGCAATCAACCGGAATTTCCAGGGCCGCTCAGGACCGGGTAAACTGTACCTTGCTAGCCCGCTCACAGTGGCTGCCTCTGCGTTCACAGGCGTAATTACCTCGTGGAGCGATGGAATGTTTGCTTGAGCCAAGCAGAGGTTTAGCGCTGCATCTGGCATATTTGAGCAACGATCAAGCAGCCATTTGTGTTTTGATTTGACCTATGTCTTCTGAAGTCATAATCCCCGATCCCCTCAGGAGAATACTTTTCGTGGCGTGATCGACCAAGAACCAATACATTGTGTCTTCATTTTCTATGTTCAAGCTGTCTCTGAAAGCCTGTTTGTCGAGGTAGACCGTGATGGTTCGTTGACGAACACCAACGTCTGAAATTGCTGCTCGCATCAGTCCATCTAAACGCATCCGCTGAAGCATTGAGGATTTTTTTATCACGGGTACCTCAATGATCGTGTGGGTCTCGTTCATGTTCATTTTGTCAAGGTTTTCCATTGACTGGTCGACAAGGTTCTGATGCCAGCGTTGGAAGGCTGCAATCACAATCAGGGGTTGCTCTGAAAAATCATCGGGAATGGCTGTGACCTGTTTGTTCAAATTTTTTCCGATAATTGTAGGAAAAATTTCTGCCATGTGTTTAACACAGCCCTGTTTGTCTTAATCATTTGTCATGACCTTTCTTTCGCCCGGCCTTGGCCGGCCGATGGCCGAGCAGTTCGTGTCAGCGGGAACCCTTTGAGAAAGGGGATTGACCAACCTCAGGGAAACTTAGGGATTAAGTACCGTCGGAGAACCACTGAGAACATCATTGGCCCTTCGTCATCCGGACGAAGGAGGACCGTGGTGGAGGATTGGCCTCATGACTGGAATCGCAGAGAAACTCGCATCGAATCAAAAGCAAGTTGCAATTTCTGAGTTTTTCGAGAAAAACAAGCACTTTCTTGGATTCGACTCCCTTGCCAGATCCCTCATCACCGCAGTGAAAGAAGCCGTAGATAACGCACTGGATGCCTGCGAAGAAGCGCGCATCCTCCCTACAATCAGCGTTGCAATTGAAAAATTGGATGTGAAGAAAGACATCGTCAAACTCATCGTCGAAGACAACGGACCTGGCATTCCTCAGAAGAGCATCGAGAAGGTGTTTGGACAGTTGCTGTTCGGTTCTCGATTCCACGCCATTCGACAATCGAGAGGGCAACAGGGAATTGGAATCACTGGGGTCGTCATGTACTGTCAATTGACAACTGGTCGAACAACCCATGTTCGATCCAAGATTGCTGGTGAGCCAACGGCCGCTGTTGTTGACATTGGCCTTGACACCCGAAAGAACAAAGCTACGAAAGCAAATCAAGGTCGTGAAATGTGGTACAATGCTGACGGGTCTTCAAAAGAACACGGCACTGAAGTGACGGCTCAGTTGAAAGCAAAATATCAGAAGGGAAGGCAAAGCGTTTGGCAATACCTTCGTATGACAAGCATCGTCAACCCTCACGCTGAGATCACCTTCACCGACCCAGATGGCGAAGTCCATCATTGGCCTCGGGTGACTGAGCGATTGCCTACCAAGGTTGAAGCCATCAAGCCACACCCTCATGGCATTGAATTGGGCCAACTTCAGCGCATGACTTCCGAGTCAACAGATTCCCGTTTGACCGTGTTCTTGCGGATGAACTTCTCTGGCGTTTCTGCCAGAGCCAGCAAGGAACTGTGTGTGGCAGCGGACGTGGATGAAAAGACAAAACCGAAATCGATGAACGCTGATCAAATTCGCGCACTTTTGGAAGCGTTCCAGGGAGAACGTTTGGCCAATGGAAAGCCTGTCAAACTGCTTAATCCCCCAACAAATTGCCTCTCTCCGATCGAAGAACTGCTCATCAAAAAGGGCCTGTCGAAAACCATTGACTCTCGATTCATAGCAACACTCACACGGGCCCCTGAAGTCACACAGGGGAACCCGTACCAAGTTGAAGTTGGCCTCATTTTCGGTGGCAACATGCCTGCTGACAAACCGGTTGAGATTCTACGGTTTGCAAATCGCGTACCACTGATGTACCAGCAAGGCGGCTGCTTACTAACCAAAGCGATTGAAAGCGTTGATTGGCGGCAATATGGTCTCGACCAACCTGGTGCCAAAGGGGTGCCAAAGGGACCCGCTGCCATCTTAATTCACCTTGCAAGCACCAACGTTCAATTCACTTCAGAAGCAAAGGAAGCGTTGGCTGACAACGCCGAAGTGATCGAAGAAGCACGCAAAGCAATGCTCGAAATGGGCAGAGGATTGCGAAAGCATTTGGAAAAGAAGAAAAAGATGGCCAAAACCAAGGAAAAATTCGAACTCATTAACGACATTCTTCCAGCCATCGCCAAGAAGTCTGCCGATATTCTTGGAAAACCAGTTCCAGATTTGTCTGGGTCCATCACCCAAATCATGTCTGCAGTGATTTCTGAAACAGAAACGGTATGGAATAAAGAAACAAAGCAAACCGATGTGGCGATCACTCTGTTCAACTACACCACAAGGGTCAGGGCTTACACCATCCTTGCCACATGGCCCGAAAAGTCTGGAGCCACCATGATCAACAACGATACAGGGGGGCGAAAGGAAGCAACTGGTGTATGGGCGTGGAAACTTGAATCATTGCAACCGGGTGAGAAGACGGTCATCTCTTACAGCCTCGGCGACCTTGAACGAGGCGACTGGACGGAAACTGACATCTTCTTCCGTGGCTCACAGGACGTGATTGGAGCCAGTAAGATGGATGAAAAGTTCCTCGAAGAAATCAGGCGCCTCGAACGGGTCCTCACTGACGATTCTTCCGAAGATGAAGATGAAGATGAGTTCGAGCCGATTGAGTCAATTGGGGAACCTGCAGTGGCTCCTCCGAATGGTCAAACCACCTTGTTTGGAGGTGAGGCTTGATGACGCGCCGTCACACACCAGAAGAGACCAAAGCAGCCATGCACGTGATCGTCGGAGAGATGTACGATCGAATGGTGAAAGGGGAGCCTCCAACAATGACGCTGCCCGTGCGAACCAAAAACAACATCGGGTTTGACAAGAAACTCGGCGTCTACAAATACGGAAAAAAGCAGTCCATTCGTGATGCAACAAGCCTTGGGTCAGCCAAACAGTTGCTAAGAGCGCTCCACGTGGTTGAATTCATCGAGGAAATGCTCGTCGCTGGTAAATCTTCGACGCTGAGAGAAATGTACTACATTTCAGAGGCGTGGGGACTTGGAAAGTTCGGCAGTCAGAATGAATCGAACAACCTCGCAGAAGATTTGGAAATTGTCACCAAGTGCCTGCGTGAGGATTTCAAACTGCGTCCTGAAGAAGACGGTGCTCGAATGATTGGGAACCTTACTCTGCGTGAGCGAAACAGAAGAGGCGAATGGATGCGCATCAACGCTCGAGACGATGTTGGCGATTCCGGCTACGGCGTGCCTTACAACGTTGAAGCAGAGAAGATCGAATTGCTCGAACATGACATCGATTTCATCATGGCTATCGAGACTGGTGGTATGTTTGACCGGTTGATTGAGAATGGGTTCGATGAACAATACCGCTGTGGCTTACTTCACCTCAAGGGGCAACCTGCTCGGTCGACTCGACGAATCATGAAGCGTATGAGCGAGGAATGGGACTTACCAGTCGTCGTCTTCCTCGACGGGGATCCGTGGTCGTTCCGAATCTTCGCCTCCATCGCCTATGGTGCAATCAAGACTGCTCACATTTCCGAGTACCTTGCCACACCAAGTGCAACCTACCTTGGCATCACCGCTGACGACATTGTTGCATATGACCTGCCAAACGATGACCTATCGAAGAAAGACATTGAAGCGCTGAAGGCAGAACTTACAGATCCAAGATTTGCTGACGGTTGGTGGCAAGAACAAATCAACATGATGTTGGAACTTGGAAAGAAGGCTGAACAACAATCACTGGCGAAGTATGGACTTGATTTCGTTACCGAAACCTACCTCCCAGAGAAGCTCTCTGAACTCGGTTTGGCTTGAAGCGAGGATTCATTGGGGAAGAGTGAGAGGTGGCTTCATGGTCGCACCCACCCGCAATCCTTGGCCCGTGCGATTGGCCATCGTTGGTGCCCTCATGTTGATCTTGGGTGCGTTTTTACTCAACGCTCAAGGGAACACCATCGATGAAGCCTACGACGCTCGGAAAGTTGCCACGCTCGAAGCCACCGGCCCGGGAAGCGAGGTCGCAATGCTCGAACCTGGTTGCTACTATGCAATTGCAGAAGAGGGCGAGGACAATGCCGACCTCAACCTGACCAAAATCGAGGGTTCCGCTCGAGTCGATACGGCCCTTGAGAACAAGATCTGTAAATCTGATTGGCTCCCCATGGCGACCGACCAAACCCAATTCATTGTCACAAGCAGTTGGACCGTCACTGAGGAGGGCGAATATGCCTTGGACAGCACCTGCCAAGAAGGCAATGATTGTGCCGATGAAACGGTGTACCTCGTTCACACAAATCGCTACCAATACGCTGCATTTTCGAACCCCGGGCTCTTGCTTGGATTCGCTTCATGTTGCCTTGGTTTGTTCATCTTACCTTTGGCCGGAGTGGTCTTAGCACTGACTCGGTCAAGCCGTAAGAAAACCTCCGTGGTGATGATGAATGCAGACGGGACCATGACCCAAGCTGCAGAGGTCACGCCTGAAATGGTGGCTGCCTTCGCTCGCGGGGAAAACCCACTCCAACCGAAAGTGGATGCACCATTTGCCGATACTGGACTTTCTGATACAGAAGAGTTCATCGATGGAAAGGAAAGCGTGATGCGTGGAAACTTGTTGACCACAGAACAGGTCTATGCGTTGATGCGAGGCGATGTCGACCAGGCTTCGAAAACCGTGAGCGACCCATTTGCAGACAGCCCGATCAAGCCCCAAACCAACGCCCCAATCAAAAATCCAAACACCAAAACCATCACCTCGTGGGATGAAGGTGCAAGCGACATCGCTCCCGCAACCGAAACCTCAGAACAGCGACGTAAAATCCAATCAGTAAAGCGCACTGAACCAAAGGAACAATCCAACAAGGATTGGAAGTCATGGGACGAAATTTGAGGGTGCACTATGTGGAGCGCCGTTGTTCGTTGCATTTGTGCTCTCATCGCAGTTGTGCTCTTGGTCGTCGCCTTTGTCGGCTCTGAAGGCCTTTCTGATAACAGCATCGAGAGCGCTATGCTTCCACCATGCAGCGTTGAACAAGGCCTGCCGTTAATCCAAGACGACGAGGTCACGTGTTACTGGGGCATGTCCATGGAAATTGTCAACCTTCCATCTGAAGTCGATCAGGCTGAGGTATCAGTTGAGATCACATGGATGAAGAGCGGTGTATGGATCGGCGTCGCTGAAGCCTCAGAAGCTGCGAAGTGCACCGAAAAAGATGAGTATTATGAATGTGAAAAATCTTCTGTGAACCTCATTGCTGGTGGCGAAGGTGCTGATGGACAGTTCACATGGAAAGCAAGCAGCGGTGAGTACCGCTTTGTCGCTGGTGGGGAGGATGTTCAGACACTCCAACAATTCGATGTTGAATGGACATACGAGGCTTCGCTTCCAAAGACGACTGCATGGCCATTGGTGATCGCTGGAGTCCTGTTTGGCCTCGCAGCGGTTCTTGGTTGGCAACGGGTGTTCAATCGCGTTATCGACTTCTTCTGAAGGTCGAACATCTGTTTTCCTCGACTCCGGTAGGGCCGACGGCTTCAAATGGGGGCTTTGTCTAGTTAACCTCAGGTTGAGCAATATGACCGATGTCGACACCGCCCTAACCCTGCTTCAAAACAAGCTTCGGCGGCAGATCCTCGAACGCCTCGTTCGGGAGCCACACTATCCAATGCAATTAGCCGAAATCTTGGGCGTGAGTCAACAGGCCATCGTCAAGCATCTGAAGGAATTGGAACGAGGCGAGTTTGTTATGAAAATGAAGGTTCCGAGCGAAAAAGGTGGACCACCGCGGACGATTTACAGTGTTCAGCAGTCCATGTCCTTACGAATTGATCTGGGTCCAGACTTGTTTCATTGTGAACAACGAACGCTGCCTGCTGGAGGCCCTATGCGCCTCTCAAACCGCCTGCCACAAGGTGTGGATGTTGTGGTCAACACCATCAGTGGTCGGAAGAAAATATCCGTCGGTGAAGGCATAGCCCACATCCAACAAATTGGAGAGGTGCTCGAAAACCTCGACCGCCAACGCGATGCTTTGATCGCCTTGCATCAGCACATCCGAAACCGAGTTTCGGCTGGCGTCGATTCAGATTTTGATGATTATGAACAACGAAGCATGGTTCACAACCTCATCGAAGCACCCCAGACTCGAATTGACTTGGCCGCCCTAAGCCAGGAATTTCAGCTTGGCAAAACACAAATGTCGTCCTTACTGGAAGAAGTCCAGATGCGACTTGAACGTCAGTTATCTGAGCGAGCAGGGCACATCGTTGCAGCGCCAACCAACACGAACCTTCGCTACTGGATCGGTGCCTTTGGCACCAAATCAAGCAAACGCTGATTGGTTTCTTCGCTTCAACTATCGTCCTTACCGAGGACGGAAATCAAGGATGATTGTTCAGCTAAGCGCTTGTTGACATCGTCTCGACGGCCCTTACCAACAAGGTAAACGACACCGAGGAGGGCGAAGGTAAGCACGATCACTGCAAACGGTAAAGCGGTCTTTCCGATGACTTCACCTGCGACGTCCATGATTGGATTATCGGATTGCAACGAGGTCGAAACAGCTTGCACGTTATCGCGCTCACTGGTTTCCACAATTTCATTGAGTGGGTCAACAACGACGTAGATGCCGTGGCTTCCTGCACTCACTGGGTAAAGCAGGTACAATTCAATCGACTTCGATTCTTCAGAAGCATCTGGAGCAAGCAAAGCACCAATCACTTGGCGCATTACGATGCGATCTTCGTCGCATCCGTTCTTCCTGATTTCCGCTTCTGTTTCAGCATCCTGAGCATTCGGGTATTCACAGAGAATGATTTCAATGTCCGTTGCATGTGTGTTTCCATTGTTCTCAAGAATGACCTTGATCGGAATGGTTTCTCCAACTGCAGCCTGAGTGATCGAGGCCTTGACTTCAGTGATGTCCAAATTTGGAGCTCGCAAACGGAGGGTGAGGATGAACTCGTTTGAATCGAGTGAATCGCCATCCCATGCAGGTGAATCGTCATGGTCGCCACCGTCGTTCATGTTGCCCATCTTGGATACGACCTTGAGGCCGAGGCTTCGGGTGTCGAGTTTCGCCGATGGAGCAATGGTCACGATGGAAACCATCTGATGGGTCGTGTATGGAGCCATCTTTGGCATGTAGTAGCTGTCGAGAGAAGTGATGTAGATGCACTGGTCGTCAATGGCATCTGCGAACACAACATCTGGGTTGAGCATAGCATCTTCATTGCCGGTTTCGATCGGAACAGATTCGATGATTTGGCACGACTCTTCAGTTGTGAGATCTGTACCAAGTTGCTTGATCATGCGCCATTCAACGTTCCAGCCGCTCAATGTACCCATGCCCGGAAGTTCAGACCAAATCAGTGCCTCACCATCGCGTTGCGAGGTGTGGTTATCGAGGCGAGCCCAATCAGGGACGTTTCCGTTGTTGGTGATGTTCACTTCAAAGCGAACAATTCTGCCTGGAGCAGAGGTCTTGACTGCGTTATCCACGGTTTCATCCATGGAGATCCTCATGTCGTAGAACTCTTGCACATAGATTGGGATTTCTTGTGTGTAACGCAGACGGGTCAAGCGTCCGCTGGCATCTGGGTATGATTCTTCAGAGAAGGTTTGGAAGACAACGGTGTAAATACCGGCTTCAACCTGATCTGGCACATTGATTTCGATGTCAAACAATTGTTCAGTGTCTCGGGACAATTCTGTCAAACTTTCACGGGGGATTTCGATGTCCCAAATGACGTCAACGCCTGCAGGGTCTGTGACACGAGCAAGGCGGAAATCATAGCGATCTGGACCGTTTCCGTAGTTGGTAACGGTGGTCGGGATGAGCATTTGTTGACCTGGGTTGACTGCAACAACCTCTTGCCCACCGATGGTGATCATGTCGTCGTCATCGATGTCAGCATCTGCTGCAAGCGAGTACACGTGATTGACGTTGGTTGAGAGGATCTTTGAGGCAGAGATCCGCGGGTAGCCTTCGAGGTAGGCCTTCAACACAACAGCTGGTCCAAGACCGGCTGATGCAAGGGTTGGTGCGCAGACCTCGACACTGACTTCGTAGGTCACATAATCGTCACCGTTAGGAATGTTCCAAGCCCGTGGGGAGTCCATTGCGATGCTGTTACCGCCTGGAGCGTTCGAGAAGTCAATGTTGACAACCCAGTTGTCCTGGCGCCATGCATCAAGAGAAATGGTGTCTGGCTTGATATCTGGTGCACCTGGGGTGGTGAACACAAGGTTGCCTGAGTCGAAGTTCTTGGTGACATCAATTGGGTAGCTCACACATTCACCTGGGTCAACGTATTCACTGGTATCGAAAATTTCCATCACGATGTTCCCTGTGGAACGGATGGAGACGAAGATACCCAGTTCAAGGACGTCATACGTTCCTTTTTCAATCGATTTGATCGGTTCGCCTTCCGACCAACCTTTCAGATAAATCACGAACGCGCCCGGATCTTCAGATGTTGGGACGAGAACCTCGAGGTTCTTTGTCACCGACTGACCGGGGTCGAGTTCGACGCTGGTAGGGAAGTTAACAGCCCAGTTGAATGGGAGCAACCATTCTTGTTGACCTTCAAGAGTGTAAGGGTCCCAGAAGATGAACCGGTCATACACGTTTCCAGTGTTGGTGATGGTGATCGAGAAGATCGCCGTCTGGCCTTGCTCGATGTCCGCCATGCTGTGGGAGGTATCGAGGTTGATGCCATGGACAACGTCCATCAGGGTACGCGTGGTCAGATCTGACTGAATGGCTGGATCTTTGTAGGACTTAGCCGTCACTCGAATGTCCGCAAGTTGATCGCCGTCTGCCTGATAGACAGATGGGGCTCGAACGCGAATGTAGAAGCGGATGTCTTCTCCACCTTCAAGGAATATTTGCGTATCTGGCATGATTGAAGTGTGGTTGTCAGCGAAGAACAAGGTCGCTGTCCAGTTCTGAGGTACACCGGAGATGTTGAGGCCGAAGGTGTCTGCTACGAGGTCCTTTGGACCAGGTGTGGAGTTGTTCATCGACATGTTGTAGATTGTTTGTTCACCCGGTTCAATCACGTGGTAGAAGGTTTCACCTTCTTGGAATTCAACGTCGACCTGTCCAGTCAAAACGTGAGAGTAACAGATGGTGAATCGGTTGTTGTTCGCTTCTTGGCCGCACTTGTTGGTGTCAGACCAGGCGACGTGTGCACCGCTTCCAAGATCGTTGGCGAAAGCAGGCGGCATACCGATGCTTGGCTGGCTGCCTGCGTTTGGACCAAGTTTGTTGCTCGCCCACGTCGTAATCGAAGCGATTTCCCACGGGTCCAAAACGACTTCACCATCGCCGGTCAAATCGGTTGAGTTGAGGCGCGTGTAGAGGACTTCTTCACCCGCTGATGTGTTTCCGGAGTCAACCCATGCGATGTGCACGTTGTTTTGGTCATCGGTGAGAAGGGCAGGGAACACTGAATTGCCTCCATAGGGGGTGTTTCCAGAGATGCCTGAGGGGCCTTCAACTGTGGAGATGGGGGTGTCTTGGATCTTCTTGATGGCGTAGGTGGACAAACCTTCATCTGCGCCGTCCCAAACACCTGCTCCTTGCAAGCGCAGCTTGGTGTAGTAGACTTCGTAGTTGACTGCCTTTTCGAAACCGTAATCGCGTCCATCCATCCAAGCGATGTGGGTGTTGCCTTGCATGTCAACACCGATTGCTGGGTGGAAAGAGTATGCGTCATCGATGGTGACACGGGTGTCGTTGACCACGACGAGGTGGCCTTCGGAGCCGAGTCCAGTGTCTTCGGAGTAATCGCCTTGGATGATGGAGTGGCCAGTGCCTCCTGGGACCCAGGTTGCGTCGTTGTTCATCTTGCCGTATGGGTCCAAGACGGACATGTAAATCTCACGAGAGTTGTTGGTTGAGATGTAGACCATCGCTTCGACCAGGAGAGCCATTGCGTTTGCGCCACCGCTTCCAGATGGGAATTCGTAAGCTTGACCGCCAGCATCAGAAGAGCGGAGGGTGTTACCTGGGCAGTTACGGGTTTGGGTTGAAACAACGCCGTTCGGGCATTGAGCAAGGTCCATGAAGTGAGATTGAATGTTTCCAGCGCCACCGTAGCCTTGTCCGTACAATCCAACAGGGATGACACCGGCAGTGAGGCAGTTGTCGTGTGCTTCTTCGATCGAAGTCAAGTCATCGGCTTGTTGTGATGGATCGCCGTCTTTTGGCCCTTCATCGGAAACAGGAATAACGATCTTGGTTGCGTTTGGGTTCCACTTGTGATCATCTTGAGTTGGTGGGTTTCCTGGAACGTAGCCGGAAGCGTCCTTCCATGAGAGGCAAGCCCAGTTCGACCCTGGGCCCCAGTCTTCACCAGAGAATCCAGAGTAGCTGTTGCCATTGTAAACAGTTGCAGGGAGGGTACGAATGCCACCGGAGTTGTCACCATCGAATTGTCCAAGAGGCGTGTTTCGTGGACCGGAGTTTTGGTTGTATCCAGCGCAGTTACCGGAACTTGCAGCACCTGGGAGGGAGGTTCCAAGCCCATAGATGGTCTCGAACACAGTCATGTTCGCTGTTTCGAGCATTGGCTTGATGCCTTGGAAGTAACCACCAGAAGCAAAGTTTCCACCGTAAACAACCGTGCAGATGTCAGCCCATTCGGAATACATCGAACCTGAGGTGTCGACGATGAAAGCGAGTTCGACCTTTCCACCGCGAGTGTCGTCCCACGCAATTTGGACGTAGTCGTTTGCATCGACCACGACGTCCGGGTGGCCTTTGTGACCGATGATTGGCGTCAACAAAGTATCATCAAACAGGGTCACAACGGATCCTGTTGATGCATCCGGCTGGAGCATGGTGTAGTAGATTTGAGGTTGATTGAAGAAACGGGACAACTCGTCATAGGAGTCTTCCCAAACAATGTGAACGTTGCCTTGACTGTCGATATCGATGGCTGGCCAGTCGCGGTTTTGGGAGCGCATGGAGACCACGTGGTCGTCGATGGCACTGATCGTACCGTCGTCGCTTGCAGAGCCATCCATAGGGGCGGCCCATGGATTGAGCACGGTGTAGACAATCTTGTGTTGGCTGGATTTGTCTGTCCACACAATGTGAAGTCGGTCGAGATCGTCGACGACCATGTCTGGGTGCCAAATCTTGTGAAGTCCTGGATTGGTGATTTGGGTGGTGTCGATGAGTGTTTCACCACGTGGTGAAATCATGGAATAGTACAGGTGGAGGTTGTTTCGGGTCCAAACCACGTGTACGTTTCCTTCACTGTCGGAAGAAACTGCGGCTTGTTGATCTGCGGCTGTTCCACCATCGACGACCTGAATTGCATCGGTGATGACAACGGTGTTTGCAGTGACGGTGACGGTTGCCATCAACAAGGTTGACAGAACTGACAGCATCATAATTGATACGAGGCTAATTGACTTTATTTTTTGACCCATGTGTACACATCCAGTGGTAAGACCATCTTTTCCTCACTGTTATGGTACTTAACCGCGCCGACCACATGTCATTTTCAGGCCTGCTGGGCTGTGTACGGAAAACGATGGGTTCAGGCCCATTCCGAAGGGTCAAAGCCTGAGCCAAATGTCGTCTTTTCATCGAATTCGACCTCGTGTTCTGTAGAGGATTCGTTTGCAGCACTTGCTGGAGCACTTTTACCGGATGTTGCGCCTTTGGCTTTGGCCCAATCATCGACGGGTCCCGGCGTGCCCACACCTGGGCCGTATGAATATTTGATTTCGTGGATGACGCCGAGTTTAGCCAACCAAAGGCGTCGCAGTGCATGCATGAATTCGTTCTTGGTAAGGCCGTCGAACCAAATTGGAAGGCTCACGTTAAACGCTTGTAACGGCCCAGATTTCTCTTTGCCATCGTGGCCCATGTGTATGCCCCAGTCGACCGCCGAGCGGATGAGTTGCAACCTGCCTTCATGGATCCATTCAAGCCACTCTTCACCGTCTTCGACCATGTGTTTGGCCATCTCTTTTTGTTGGCCTTCATCCACCCTAGTCATGCTTGAGATAGCGACGAGGTCACGGCCTTTTGGCACGACGACTGCGAACATGTGACCTTGGTTTCCCGAGGGGTACTTGATGAGGAAATGAGCTTCGGCGCGAGGGTCTTGTTGCTCTTTGACCGTAAGACGCTCTTGCTTCATCCAAGATTGAATCTGTTGGACAACAGCACTGGGGTTCATGATTAGCGGAGGAAGTTCTCTCGTTTGAACCGCACCCTTTCTCAGAGATTCATTTTTTTCATTTCAGAGTTCAAAGTAGCGAGGGCCCCTCGGATGTTTTGACGTTGAGCGCCTCGAACCGTCAGCCGGGCAATCATCCTCTTCAAGTCACACAAATCGTCCCAGAATTTGGACACGACGCGCCCGCTTAACCAGAACACTGGAAGGATCGATAAGCCGAGTCCAATGATGGCGAGTGCCTGTGAAAGGTTGCCTGTTCCAAAGGCAATGGTCCAATCGAAGCCAATGAGGTCGTGCAGAGCTTCGGCGTTGTAACATGCCCCCCACACCGCGAACGCTGACAAAATGGGCCAGAACATGAGCGAACCAAACATAGCAGCAAGGAAGTGATAGGAGGTGCGGGCGTCCAACCCTTCATCGGTCGAATCACCAAGCAGGCGCCCCATGATGATTTGACCACCGAGTGCATACAAGCACACAGGTAACATCAGCAAAGAGAATGGGAGTCGAAGCAGGGGGCTGATTGCCTTCAATGGATTGAACGAACGGAGATCGGTCCCGTTGGCATTCAAATCCCTGCCATCAAGGCCGCGATTATTGAGGAGGTTGGCAGCGGCTTTTGCCGGTGGGAGAACCGGGTGTTCAATCACCGGAACGTCCGTGTTCATGTACGAAAGATCGGAGGGTTGCACTGCATCGCGAAGCGCTCGAGCAGACAGGACTTCTTCGCGCCATGATGTGAGTGGCTGGCCTAAGCGACGTGCTTCGACATGACCCATCAAATGCAACGCATCGTATTCTGCCCAGTCAGCTGTGTTTGGCGTCAATGGCACGAGTTCAAGTCGCAGTTTGTCGCGCAGCGCCGTGACCTTTGGAGCCGGTGGTTCACTCCACTGACCGCCCTTGACGGCCTCGACCAGTTCATCTGGAATATCGTCGTCAGTCAACTGCAATGGTGCGCCATATTCGACCCACTCATCGGTACGGAACAACGCACGGTCACGGAAATGCAAACCGATTGGTATGACTGCTGGAAGCGGCAGGCCTTCTGATTTGGCGATGGCTCCGGCTGCGAGAACGGTTCGCATTGGGCCGGTGCGGAAACGAAGCATGGAAGATTCGCTGTGGCTCGTTCCTTCGGGAAACAGCACGCAACCAAACCCTTGCGAAATACCCGTTGCGAGCATCAGGAGGGAGCGGCCGTTGATTTGGGTTGCTTCCTCTTCAGAGCATCCGCCTCGTAGCAGTTCTGCTTTGCGGACAACAGGTTGTACGGCCATCCGGCGAGTCCACCAACTGAGCAATGGGCGAGTGACCAAATCATGCCGGGCGCCAAGCACGAAGAAGCGAGAATGGTTCAGAGCGATGGCGAGTGGATCTTGCAAACCGTTGGTGTGCCAAGCACAGCATAGGTTCCCTCGGTCGAGCGGGAGTGTGTTGCGTCCAGAGACTTCCCTGGTACGGAATTGTGCTGCCCTCACTCGCCGTGCTATCCACCATGCGGCATGAGTCCAGAAGAAAGAGCCAGGCGTTGAGCCATCGTAATTCGGTAAGGGCGTGGACAATAATTTGCCCATTTTCATTTTTGTTGCCGACTTTGACAACACCGTCAGTGCTTCCCCGTGGTGGTCAATTGCTCCGTCATCGGCACTTTGTGGTGGCATCATTTTAGGCACCTCTTAGGTTTGTGGCGAGAAGCCCCAGCGCCACATGGTCTGAGTCGCCCCCCATAGGTGGTGCTTGAGGCCACATGGCTTGCAACGTTTTTCCACCATCGGACTGGATCCTCGGGAGAACGTGCACGTGCACGTGGGGTACTTCTTGTCCGGCAAGTGGCCCGTCGTGGACACAAACGGTGAAGTCATCCGTTTGGAAAAAGGAAGAAAGTTGATGCTGGACGGTGGAAACACCTTCGAACAGAGCATCTCGCTCTTCTTTCGTCAAATCAGAGAGATGTTGCTTGCCGATCCGGGGGACCACCAACGTGTGGCCGGGAGTTCGAGGATAAATATCCAAGAAAGCATACCATAATTCGCCTTCAGCAACCTTGTGCGAGGGGATGTCGCCTGCTGCGATTGATTCGAACAATGTCGGCTGGCCCATGGCTGTGCGAGCGCTTGCTCCTTTTCAGTGATGCACCGGCGAACCCGTCAATTGTGCTTATTGTGGGGGAAGGACCCAGTTGCCTGTGCTGCCCTTCCGCAAACCAAGGCTGGACGTGCTTCCGGTTTGATCGACCAGTGTGTGGTGCAAGAACGCTTCATCTTGTTCTGGGAAATCGCCGCGAATGTGCATGCCACGGCTCTCTTCTCGGGCAAGTGCTGATTGTGCAGCTGCGAGTGTGAGGCGGATGCCTGCTTGAACGCGACTGATTTCGACGAGGTTGGTGTTGGCGATAAGAGAGGACTGATCGAGGTGGAGGGTTTCTGCCATGATGCTAAGTGCATCAAGGGATTCGATGCTGCTGGTAAGTGAGTGGGCGTCTCGCTTGCCGAGAAGTGCTTCTTTTGCAGCTTCTCTGAGTTTGGTCACCACCGATCCGACTCGAACGACGGTTTTTGCTTCCGAGTCGTTCATGGCGCTGTAGTCCGATTGCGCACGTGCTTCTTCTTCGAGGGCGTTCGCAGAGCCGCCATGGTTCCTGCTTTGGACCCATTCGCCAGCATGTTCTCCAGCGGCACTGCCGCCGCCAAGAGCGTCGAGAAGTTGATTGCCAGGCAGAGCCATGGCACCGTGGAAGCCTGAGCAAGACGCGTTGCCTGCTGCGTACAAACCGGTGAACCATCGGGACCAAACGCCGTTGACTGCGCGACCGTGTTCGTCAACCGGGACACCGCCGATCGAAAGGGTTGGTCGAACTTCGACACCGATGGTTTGCTTTGCCATGTCAATACCGGTGCGTTGGGCGACTAAGCGGAAGGCACCTGTCCACCATGGAGAGGCATCGCCAAGATGGCGGGCATCGAGAACGGCTTGTGTTGCGCCTTGGACGGCAGCACAGACGGAGGAGACGCTTCCATCACCAATGTCCAGTTCGGAGCCATTGGCATCGTGCAGGATTGCACCAGCGTTCAAGAGACCCGTTGACAGCACCAGCGAGGTGTCCGTCACTCCAAGAGGAGAATGACTCATAAATTCCATGTTCCGCAATGAGATCCCTGCCCGAAGTGCAAGGTCCATGCCAAGACCGATTGCACCATGGCTGACAACGCCTTCAAAGCCTTCATCGGCCAAAATGACGGCTTTTGCCTGAATTGAAAGGATTCTTCCGTTGATCATGTCGGCAACGGTCAACCCGTGAACGGTGTGGTCCGAGTGGATGAGTGAAAGTGGAAGGTGATCCCCCCGGCGAACGACGCCGTGGCGCATGCATTGTTCTTCGAGTGTCTTTTGCATTTCTCGGCCAGTTGCATCACCTGCGTCTGCAACACGTGGCTTTCCATGGCCCATAGCTTTGGTAACATGGGGGAGGCCCGTTTGGTCACGTCGGAAGTTGACACCCCAGCGTTCCATAAGATCGAGTTGGCGTATGGCGTCTGCCGTTCGTTGGGCAACGATGTCCTGGTCGGAAAGGAACGCTCCGTTGCGGATTGTATCCTCTCTGTGACCGCGATTGTTGGATTCTTGGATTGGTGCTGCAAGCCCATCTCGGCCTGTATCTGTGACGCTGCCTAGAGCGTTTACTGCAATCATTAATGTTGATGCGCCTTGCTTAGCAGCGGAAGCAGCCGCACGAAGTGCTGCTGGTCCGTCGCCTACTACTATGATGTCCCATGCTTCCATGAACCCACAACCGGTAACCCTGCCGAAGCATGACTTGTCCATAAGGTGCTCGCTTCGCCGGGTTGCTCAGCCGTTAACAAAGAAGGGAGGGCCGGCTACAAAAAAAGGGGACTGTGTGGCGGAAACCAGTTTCGCAACTCAGGATACCATCTTTGGCAAAGGCAATTCACCTTTGCGCCGAGCGAGTTCTAGATTCTTGGTACGAACCTTGCTCTGACTGCCCCCACTCCGGCGCACATTAGTTCGCACAACTTGGGATTCCAGGACAATTCCATCATCGCTCCTAAGGATGATTTGAACATCTGCTGGGCCAGAGAAATGCTTGGGCCAAGCAACGCCAATCCAAAGCACTACGCCTCGTTCAAGGTAACGAGGGATCCAATCAAGAGCATCGTCTTCGGATGGATGTGAAAGGCTAACGGCATGCCGAGGTGGTGGGCATGGGCTCAATTCAAATCGGTGATCGCGTGTTTCTGGTTCACCGTTTGGCGTCAAAACTTCGACACGAACATGCCGTTCCGTGAATGTTTGATTGTTGAGAACGATAAACAGATTGCCTGCGCCACCGTGGCATGTTTCGTCCAAAGCCACGTCCATTCGCCATTCTGCTCGCAGCAGCGGTGGAGCGCCAGAGAGCAGGTCATATTGCAAGCGATCCAAGAGCAGGAAAGCACCTGGCTGCCATCCGCGTGCGTGAGCAATCAATCGTTGAAGAGTGCGCCAGTTGAAGGGGTTGTCATCATTCAAGAGCAACGTTGGAATCCGGTCGGCGACAATGAAGGTCTTGAATTCCTCAATGGCCATATCGACCCCGATTTCCTCTTCCATGTGAAGGTGAAGAATGTACAGCAAACGCTCGAGTGCTTGCTTGGAAATGTTGCCGGGAATCAAGGCTTTCTTGAATGAAATGCGCCATGCCTTCCATTCGAGGGAGAGGTCGGGATCAAGGTGGGCTACGAGAAGGTCACCCAGCACGCTGCCGAGTTGAGTGGGGTGGTGCGTTGGAGCGTGGAAGACGAGTGAAGGGAACGTGTCGCCTTGCTGACGTACGAAATCGTAAGAGAATACGGAATGGAAGGTTTGAGCGATGCCTCCTGTCATGGCGATCAAGAGGGCCAGATTCCATGCCAGTGAACTCGGCTGAAACACAGAAGCCAAGATCAGAAGGGCGAATGTCACGCCAGACAACACGCTGGCCATGAGGTTGTTTCTGCGCTGATCTCGAAGGCTTTCGAGGATGCGATCCATGCCAGGCTGGGCACGTAAAGCATGCTTCTTACCCGCTTCAACACCGCCTTGTTCACGAAGTGATATTCTCGCTTGCATGGCCTGCCAGGCAGCTTCGCCTGCAATGACACTTGGTGCAACGGCAACGACAACTGGAATGATGAGGAAAAAGATCCATCCCCCCGTCGATTCCATCAAGGAAGGTTCAAGCAAACTGATGAAGGCGAAAAGGAAAAGGAAAAATCCGTTAAGAGAGCGCCAAAGCATGAGCGATGGTTTTCGAGCGAGTTGCCCAACCATTAAGCGGCGTTTCTCAAGAATAATCCACTGGCGTTTGGTGTGCTCCAAAGGATCTTCTGCGTGCTCAAACCCTTCTCCGTAAGGGTCTGGCAGGGAGAGAATTTTCTCAAACCCTGGGCCTTTTGCGTCGCTGTTAACCATGGCCCTCATGCACGGACGGGCCGTCGTTGAATTTGGCTCTTGCCTTTCAAAAAGAGACTCGAACCTGAGTTTCAGTGATGCCTAGAGGGGGGGAGCGGACGTGCCAGGATTTGAACCCGGGATCTTCGGCTTAGGAGGCCAACGCATTATCCAGCTATGCTACACGCCCATCCTGTGGGGCTGGCCGTTCTGTCAAGATGCTTTCGCCTGAGCATGCCTTTCACCGATTTTCGCTACCTTAAGCAAAAAGCGTTCAAGTTCAATGCGCCCCTGCGTCGTCTTGTGCAACGCAACATCGCACTCTGCAAGTTCAACGAGAAGTTCGGTGAGCATGTGTTCTTCGAGTTGCATTCGGCCCGCTGTGAGCAGGCGATGGAAGTGCACGACAACATCTTCCGGTTCGAGGTTGTTCTCGCCCATCACCAAATCGAGGGCCCCCATGGCGCCTTTGAGCACCCTTGAGTTCTTGGCGCCCTGCTTTTCCCAACGCCAATCGTGTATGCGGTTACGCAGCGCTTCTTCGAGGACATGTTGCATTTCCCGAACGGACGTTGCAGCCATGAGTGATTGGAGATTTTTTCGATCATCAAGCATGTTTCGATGACCAAGCAATTCGGTGACAAAAATAGCTTTGCGGAGGTTGCCATTAGCGATGTGGGCGATGTCGCCCAAAATACCACGCGTCGTGGTCAATCCTTCCTCGGCGACAAGGGCTGAAAGGCGTTTTTCAATGTCGTTGCGCGATGGCGGGGGCAGACGAATGTGTTGGGTTCGGCTGCGGAGTGCTTCGATCACCCTTGAGGGGGTGTGCGATGTGAAGATAAAACGGGCGCTACCGCTTGCGCTCTCCATCATTCTGCGAAGGTAGGACTGGCGGATGGTGCCAAGGTAGTCAGCGTCCTCGATGACGATTAAACGGGAGACTGGAGCTCTGCCGTTGTTTGTTTCTGGATTCGATTCTTTTCCAGCAGGTGCCGGGGTTGTGGAAGCAACGCCGGAAAACGAAGCGTCGTAGGCATCCAAACTGGTTCTGCCGGCTAACGTATCATTCGAAGAAGCGCCTTCTGGGCGCAAAAACTCCTCGAATTTCGACATGGCCCCGGAAGTACGAGCAAGATCCCTTGCTTGGAGAACATGAGTGCGGGCTTGCCACGAAGAGCCCAGCACTTGGCGGGCGATGAGACGCCATGTGGCGGTTTTTCCAACGCCAGAAGGGCCGGAAAGAAGGAGGTGGGGTGGATTGGCCTGAATTGAAGTTCTTTCAATCGTCGATCGAAGTGTGTCAGGATACAACAGTTCGTCGAAACGAACCGGTGCTTTTGTGACAAGCCAACTCGACATCGGAATCAACTGAGGGTCAGCGGTCTTTCAACCCTGCGTGTGAAGGAGGTTCACTCTGCGACGAGGCGCTTGGTGCCGTTGCGGCGGAGTTTCATGAAGATACGGGATCCACATGCCTTGCAACTGATACCATTGCGTTCGCGGTGGAACGATTCAAGACTGCCACACACTGCGCATTTGTAATCAACGAGTTCAACCATAGTGTTCTACTCCGAATCCTCCGACCGACCACCCTCTCTTGAACCTGTCCGTCGCGAGAACATCGGGAAACAAGGCGGGTTTCAGAATTCAGCACTCCGCTTTGGCCATACCGCCGACGAGAGGCGGAACCATGCGAATCTTCTGAACAGCACTGAAATCCATCGCTGCGATGTCGTCTGCTGCGACCATTGTGTTGTCCACAAACACCCATGCTGCGTTGCTTTCGCTTGCTTTCTGGGCGATTTCGGTTTGGCTCATCTGAACGACGCTGTGTCCGCTGGCGTCAGCGATCTCAACGGAGAACAGCCGGTCCTTGCCGCCGACAAGTCCTGGCATCAGCTTGAACTCTGTCGCTGCGTCGAGCTCCATATGCTCGAGTTCGGCTGCTGAAACAAGGCGGTCGTTGACGAACACCCAGGTTCCTTGGGACGCTGTCGCTTTGGCGACAATCTCCGGTTTGGTCATTTGTGCGACGGTGTGACCCGTGGCATCTGCAATCTTCACTTCATACAAAATTTCACTCATGTGTAATCTCCTCTGATAGAAGAAACACCTGACCCTGTATAAAGAAAGCAATCTGAGTCAAAATCAGACATTTGCCAGCAAGTCGAGGCGCAATGGGGTTGGGGTGGTGAAACGGGCGTGGGTTTCGTTGTCCATGCCACAGTTGCGAACATGCTCTCGAAGCAATGTCAAAGGGGCGGAGCGGGGCTGAAGGCCCCGTCGATATTCGTTGATTACACCGAGCATTTCTTGACGTTCACCGACTGATAGGTTAGGGCTTATTCGGCCAAGCACACGTTCCATGGCATGAGCGATTGGCCCCGGCTTGGTGAGTACATTGAGGGACTTTTGGGCGGCTGCCATGTACTCGAACGCCACGTTTTCTGGATGGTCGCCGCGGTCAAAGGCCTGAGCGATGAGACGCCCCAAGTTCCGTTTTGCGTTTGGTGAGCGACTGATGAAGAACAATTTGTTGGAGTCGTGGAACTGCGTGATTTTTTCTGCACTCCAACCACCGCGAGCCTCTTCGAGCCACGACGAAAAGAATTCGACTCTGGCAAGGAAATGCTCGGCCTGGAGTGGATCGCCAAGGTTGCCTTCCTCAATAACTGGGATGTGGGGGTTTAGGGTCGTAAAGACAAGAGTGAACAAACCTGTACCGTCATTCCTCAGCGCTGTATGGCCATCTTCTCTGACCTTTACTCGTTCCAAACCGCAACTGGCAGAGGCGCTCTTGAACACGAATCCACAAATGCCCGCTTTGGTCAACGCATCGGATTGCAACTCTGCATAATCGACCATTTTTTGCGAAAGGTCGTCGTTGTTCTTTGAGTCGATCAGGTGCATCCTTCCTTGCCTTTTGACAAGGCGAGTCGGTGCACGTGGTGTGCCCATGCCGATCCCAACCTCTGGGCAAACACCGACCAAGTCCAAGTGGCGGGACCATGATTTCGTGAGGCCTCGAACCTCTGCGCCATCGCCATTGTGCCGGACTTTTTGTCCGAGTAAGCACGCTGAAACTGCGAGCTTTGGCTTGCTGGGCATGAACCGAAAAAGTCCCCATCAGTATATGAACAACTGTTTTCTTCGATTTTTTCCACGCCAAAACCAAGGAACCTAGAAGAGAAGTGTGGCGCCCACTCCGGGAATTGAACCCGGGTCGCAGGAATGACAATCCTGCATGATAACCTCTACACCAAGCGGGCTTATGCAATCCCTCCGGTACGGAACGGCTATTTAAGCCGCGCCGTGTGGCCCAAATGGGGAGTTGTCCATGGCAAGAAAAAAAACCTCTGTAGAACAGACACGTGAACAAGAGAAGTTGGCACAAGTTGGCAACATGCTCGATGCTGCATTTGGCGATGTAGGGGGGTTGCAAGTTGCTCCTGAAGAGGAAGAGTTGGTCGTTGAGTCTGTGGTTGAGCCGGAGATAATCGAAGCACCTGAGGCCGATCCAGTCGAGATCCCTGCTCCAGAACCCATTGAAGAAGATGTTTCAGAGGCGGAACCAGCTGAAGCGCCAGAAGTTTCCAAAACACCACAACCAGGTCCATCGGGCCCTCCAAGTGGCCCACCCTCCAACTCACCATCGGGTCCTCCAAGTGGCCCACCCTCCAACTCACCATCGGGCCCTCCAAGTGGCCCACCATCGGGCCCTCCTAGTGGTCCATCCAGCCCACCATCCGATGGCCCTCCAAGCGGCCCATCCAGCCCACCATCCGGTGGCCCTCCAAGCGGCCCATCCAGCCCACCATCCGGTGGCCCTCCAAGTGGTCCATCCAGCCCACCATCCGGTGGCCCTCCAAGCGGTCCATCTTCTGAACCTGTGATGGAAAACGAAGATCCTGTTGACGACCCGGTCGAAGAAGAAACCGTTGTTGAAGAAGACTCAGCGCCTGAAATCGAGGTTTCTGAAGTTATTTCTGAACCTGAAGAAGCGGCTGTGGAACATCCAGCAGTGGAGGAAGAAAGCAAGGAAGCATTACCTGAACCTGTGGCAATTGAAACTACGGTTGAACCAGATGTTAAAATTCCAATTCAAGCCCCTGTACCTTCTCCAAACCGAACAAGCGCTGCAGAAGCTGAAGTCGCTCGTCTCTCCGCTGAAGTCGCTCGCTTGCGTCAATCTATGGCGGGAGCAACTGAAGTGATTGAAGGGCTCGAAACACCACCGATGCCACCAGCTGTACTGAAGGACATCGTCATCGATGCTCACATCGTCAGCGACTTTGCTCGACTCGCTCGGCAGCTTGATCGAGAACAACTGATCCGTGCTACAATGGGAACCATTGCAATGCTCCACCCCGATCAACCCGGTGTGATGATTTCCACGCGTAACATGGCCATGCTCCCTCGACTTGATGAACGTGGTTTGTGCGCTGCTCCCCTTGGTGGAGAGGCGCCACAGTTTGCTCCAGAAGATTGGCGTTTGTTAGAAGTCGTTCTTGCTTCAGCAAGCCTCGCAACCGGAGGGCCGGCTGCCGTGATTCATTCACACGGAGCCTACACGACCGCGGCAAGTTGTGAAAAAGACCTGGTTGTTGTTTCACCAATCGATGAAATCGGTAAGCGCAGCATTGGCAAGGTTGTCATCGTCGATCCGGATGATGAAAACCCTGACGACTTCCTCCGTCAAATCGCTGAAGCTTTGCAACAAGGCGGCATGCGATGCGTGGTTGTTCGTGGACGTGGTGCTTACGCCGTTGGTCGAGACTTGGACCAAGCATGGGCCAACGCTGCAATGGTAGAACACAGCATGCGAATTGTGTTGCTTGCTCGTCAAGCAAATCTCAAGATTTGAAGGCGATTCATTGACCATCGAGGTCGATTGATTCAGGTAAAGCACGGAGATCTGCACTTGTTTCACTGAGTGATGCAACCGTCTTACCGAGGTCTTCATTGATTCGGAGGTCTTCGAGTTTACGGATTTGTGGATTGAGCCTTTGGAATGAACCAACGCTGCTGTTGTAATGTTCATTCATCTGTGTCAGCTTTTGACCTACTTTTTCGTAATGCTCCGTCCACGTCGCAAATCGTTTGTACAGTTCCCGGCAAGCAGCGAGTGCCTCCCTGGTGTTCTCGGCTTGTTCCGATTGGCGCCATTGGAAAGCAATGGTGCGCAACAAAGCCAAGAGAGAAACTGGTGAGGCGATAAGGATGTCATTTTTCATTGCAAATTCGTGCAAATCTGATTGCGTGTCAAAGGTGACTGCAAGCAGGGCTTCCGAAGGGACGAACATAATCACGTGCTCAACATCGCCACCGACTGAATCGCGGTAGCCTTTGGATTTGAGTTCATTCACACGCCCACGCATTGCTTTTGCGTGTTGGGCGATGAGAGCCTTTCTGCTTTCATCATCGTCTTGATCAATCGCCTCAAGAAAATGCTTTGCTGTCGCCTTGGCATCGATTGGAATTCGCCCACCTCCGGGGAGATTGACGATGAAATCTGGCCGCTTTCCATCATCTTGGCCCTCTTGCTCTACAAAATCAATGCCTTCTCTGAGGCCTGACATCTCGAAGATGTTGCTCAAGCTGACTTCGCCCCAGTTCCCCCGAGTGCCAGAACTCTTGGTGAGCGCCGTCGTGAGGTTGTTTGCCTCTTTTCCAAGAAGGTCGGTTCGAACCGAAAGTTGCTGAATATGACTTTTGATGTCCCCGTAGGCTTCTGAGCGTTCTTTTTCCATCGCTTTTGTCGTGTTTTGGAGCGCGCCAAGTTGTTCGACGATTGGCTTGAGAAGATTCTCAATGCCATCTTTTGTTGACTTGAGTTCGCCAGCATTCTTTTCCCGATCCACATCAAATCTTTGCTGGGCAAGCGTGAGAAGTTGGGCGGTGTTTCGTTCCATTTGCTTGGCAGAAACATCTGCGAACCGACCTTCAAGGTCGACTTCGGGGGATGTTTGTTTGGATACGAGTGTTTCAAAATGAGCGGTTTGAGCCTTCGCTTGTTGTTGATTCAAGTATCGGTTGAGCGAGAAAAATCCGACGATGAAAATGAGAATGAAGACGAGGTCTGTGCTGATTTCCATGAGGCCACCGGTTCGACTTGATGGCGACCCATTATCAAGACTCGCTTGAAGTATCAACCTGAAGGTGTTCCCCTTCAATTCGTGTTGCGTAAATTTTCAGGTCCTTCTGCTTTGAAAGTTTACCAATCAATTTGCCATAAGATGGGAGGATTGGGAAGGGCGACCATTCGACCAGTTCGCCATCGCTCAACTGATGTGTTGTTTGATGGAGGGGGCATCGAATGCAACCATCCTTGATTTTTCCACCGATGGCCAATGGCCATCGCATGTGGCGACAGAGTCCTTCGGTGGCGATGTACTCGCCATCGATGTAGCCAACCATCAAAACCTTGGCACCAATGGTGACCATTTTGGTTTTTCCGGGTTTCAGTTTCTTCACTTTAATTGCGTTTTTCCAGTCCATTATTTTCACTTCACCCGAGCATCTTTGACATACCACCATCGAGGTGGAACACCTGACCTGTGAGGTTGTCAGGTGCATGGCAAAGCAACCAATGCATGGTCGAAGCAATTTCTTCGGGTTGGTTGATTCGCTTGAGTGGAATCTTGCCAACCGCAGCTTCTTTCATAGCATCGGATTTGAGGATGTGTTCAGCCAAACGGGTTTCGGTCAGACCGGGTGCAACAGCGTTGACCCGAATGCCTCGTTGGCTGTAGGTTGAGGCTGCCGTGCGGACCATCGATTCAATGCCGCCCTTTGCCGCTGCGATCGCTTCGTGATTGACCAAACCGAGCGTTGCAGCAACGCTGGACGTGAACACCAACCGGCCGCCACCACTGCGAAGCATGGTCTTGCACGCGATGGACAAGGTCAAAAAGGCACTGGAGAGGTTTGTGTGTATCACTTCGTTGAATGCGTCGAGTTTCACGGCATGGGGTGGCCGGATGAGAAGCGAACCCACAAGGTGGGCGACCCCCGAAAGACTTCCTCCACCGTTTTCCTTGGCTAAGACAACCGCTTTGAGGACCACTTCGGCATCCAAAGCGTCGCCTTGAACAACATGAGCGCCTTGATCGGCCAGGGATGAACAACGGGCTTCATCGCGAGCCAGCAAGGTGACTGAGTGGCCTTCATCGATGAGACGTTGGGCGAGGATGAGGGCGATATCGCTGCTTCCACCGACAATGAGATAGGATGCTTGCATAAAATAAATTTCTTCGCTGCGCATTTATACTTCTGTTTTCGATGCGACCCTGTTGAAAGGGGCATCAAATCAACCAAATAATTCCAGGAAAGACAGCACACCTAAACGCAGTGTGAGAAAGGGGCGGCTATGGTCCTCATGTCAGACATCGGCTGGTTCATCGGTCTTGGCGTATGGTCGGCAGTGATTGTAATGGCCATCAAACCACTTCACGCTTACTTCATGAGCAAGGGGTGTGAAGATATGGTAGCGGTGTATTACAACCGTAAAATCGCCCACATGTTGGCTGGTGGCGTGCCAATTGTTGCCGCACCGCTGGTGTTCAGTGACCCAGTTTGGCCCCTCTTGGGCGGCCTCATCGGGGCTGCTGTGTTGACCAGCACCCACCTCCTAGATCGGCGCCTTTGGTGGATGCAAACCAAGCAAAACATGAACGATGCTACATTTTCACTGATGTTGGGCCTCTCAGTTTACCTTCTTTGGATGTATTCTGACGAACCGTGGTTAGCGGTGCTGCCGGCGTTCTTCATGGCTTTTGGCGATGGCGTCACGGGAATCATTCGCAACAAGCTCTTCGCGCGGCGGACAAAAAGCGCATGGGGCAATCTCGGCATGGCGTTTGTCTGCTTGCCTGCCGGGTACCTTATCGGAGCCTCATTGAATCCCGCCTTGCCCCTGTGGGGTGCTCTTTCGGGTGCCGTTGCTTCGTTTGTTGAACGGTATGAATTCGGTCCAATCGATGACAATATTCTGATCGTTGTCGCATCGAGCCTGGTCTTACTCTTAGGCCTCAGTGTTGGGCCTTTGTGAGGTTCAATCAACAATCTTGAGCAGGTTGAACCGCTTGCCACTGTGGCCCCATTCGACCACTCCAGGTTCCAAGAACCGGAAATATTTGGTGCCAAATTCTGTGCCAAAGTCTGGGTGCTCAGATTCAAGCTGCATAGCTAAGCGGGTGCTGTAGCCGCCCAAGGAGCCAACCGCCGCAGTCCCAACGATCCCGTCCACGAGGACAGGGTGGGGTGCGGATAATTGGTCTGGCCGGGGGGTGGCCATCGGATGGTCATCAATTTCTAACTGGAGGTTTTCTTCAGTGGCTGGTACTGTTTGTTTTTCCATGAGACCTTTAGAGCTTCAGAGTATTTGAAAGTGGTGCTCAGCGTTCTCTCAACTTTCTCAACTTGTCTTGCAGGGCAGATTTCCTTGGGTTTTCGCTTGCAGGAGCCGGTTTGCTCGTTGCAGACAGCCGTCGTTCAAACACATCAGCATCCCACACGTGGATGTCGCCGTTTTCACAACCTGCGACAATTCGGTCGCCTAAGCGTTGTAAGAACCGAACGTGCATTGACTCAGCATGGGCAATACTTGTTCCGTCTTTTCCGTTCAGAACTTCAAGGCTGCCCTCAATCCCTGACCATCTGGCAACCCAGTGACTGGGCGTACCTTTGACTGCAAAACCTTCACAATGAGCCTCGACTGCATGGCCTTTGGAAGTCCATCCTGCTTCGCCTTTAGAGGCGTGGGCATGAAGCGTGCCTTGTTCATCGGCCGATATTGAGCCCTCTGCAACACATGCAACGGATTCAACGCCGGTTGGAAGCGTGTAAATGGTTGTGGCAGTGTCGTCAGACACGGTGCCATCAGCGTGGCCAAACAAAATGCGATCGTGACTCGAATCTCCGCTCGTCACGGGGCTGTCAACTGGCCCCTTGCTGTGGACGAGGGTCCCATCGGGTTGCACCAGAGCGAAGCCACAACGAGGTCGCCCGAGTCCAATCCACAAATCTCCCTTGAATGACATCATGGTCCACGGGCGCTCGTCCATGCGTTGAATCCAATTCTCCACGCCATCAAGTCCGAACGACCAGACCGCTGATTCGAGGAAGTCATTGTGTTCAATATCGTAAACAGATGATACGGCATACACCGTTCTGTCGTGCACAACCACGGCATCTGAACTCCCTTCAAGTGGGTGTGACCAACGAATTTCGCCCGTACCTCGTTCGAGGCAAACGAGATGCAGGCCTGCTGTGGCCACTAAGCAATCGTGATGAACTGCGACATCGTTGACCCGGTCGTTAAGTTGCGTACTCCAGACAAGATCGCCTTGCTCGTTCCATCGTTTGAATGAGCCATCCCAGCCCCCAACCAAAACAGTCCCATCCTCTTCCAAAGTGACCGACGCAACCGGTTCGCCAAGCGAACGGGTCATCCATGCCGAAGCCACGAGGTCCATGGACGGCTGTTATGCGGCGCCGACTTAACTTGGACGGTCAAGATGCATCGGGTGAACAACGGTTAGACGTCATGCCGTTTGTCCAGCAGCGGTATTCTTGGGCGGGGTACTGCGAAAGAAAGCCCGAGCGCTACAAGGCCAAACAAGCAAGCAGAGTAGTAATGGCCCATGCCGAAAAACGACAATCCTGCAGCGGTTCGTAACACGACGAGTGACCCTGTTTTGAGCGCCCAAACCGTGAACCCAGCTGCAATCAAAGCAAGCCCCATGAACCCGAAACCGATGGTGATGTAGACGCTTGCTGCCCCTGGATCCATCAAGGGATGTTCCATTTGATCAACGGTTCGATCGATGTTACGAATTTCACATTCCTCTGCTCCGTTGGAGCAAGTCGCCGCTGCAAAATCCTCTTGAGATGGAACGATGAAATCCAATTCCGTGAAACCAATCGGTTCAATCATCGCAGGTGGAGACAATAGGACACGGTTGGCAAGCACGTCTCGTTTCCCATCGCGCTCCACGATGATGTCCACGCGCGCCAAACCTGGATCGAGGCGCTCAAATTCAAATTTACCAGATGAATCTGTAAGCACTTCTGAATAATTCCAAATCCCGTCTTCATCCCACGAAACATACACTGTGGCGTTGACGAGGAATTCCCCTGTGTGGTCCGAGACAGTGCCTCGGAAGGTTGCGGTTTCATCAGGGGCGGTCAGCGATAAGCGATAGACAAACTCATCAGGACGCACGAGCCCTTCATCTGCCGAAGCATAATCCAGCCCGTTGAGGAACCCGAGCATGCAGATGAACAAAACGAAGATTGCAATGGCTTTTCCCATTGGGTGAAGGTGTGGATCTTCGATGGTAAGCACTGCGCCAGAGGATGAAAACATCATCGAGGATTGAGGTTCTTTCAATCCCGTTAGTTCGTCGATGTAGTCGTCTTTCTTCTCAGCCGGTTCGAAGGGAATCTCCTCTCCTTCCTCGGCCATGCTTGAGGGAGAAGGCCGTCCTACTTGACCTCAATGCGACCTTTTGAGTGAGCAAGAAGGCGAGCAACTGCTTGTTCGTGAATCCAAACGGTCATCTCGATGGTACCGTCATCCATGCGTCGAGTCTCAGTAACGAGCCCTGCATCATAGACATCCGAAACATACCCTTCGATGCCTCGAGTGTTGTTTTGTGAAGGCGGAAGAAGGATCAAATCGATCTGTGGACCAAACAAATGGAACAAAATGGCGTCTTTGAGGTCCTGCATACCCGTCCCACTGTGTGAAGAAACGACGTAAGGTTCTGGCAAGCCGAGCGCTGCAACGGTGGCGATGGCTTCTTCGATTTTTTGCTCTGAGGCTTGGTCTGCCTTCGTGAGCACCGTGAGAACATGATGCTTGAGGGAGTGCACATCGCTTTGCCAGGGGAATTCGTCATCGATTTCTTCCCCGTAAAACCGCGTGAACACTTCTTGTCTTGAGGTGAAAAGTTTGCGCTCTAACTCGGTCGGCTCGTCGCTTGCGTCTGCTAAAATAAGCAGTAAATCGGCTTCCAGCGCCTCAGCAAGGGTGGCGCGGAAGGCGTCGAGTGTGGCTGATGGTAAACGATCGATGAACCCGATGGTGTCTGCGAGCAGCACGCGTGGACTCGCTTCCATTCGGCCAAGGGTTGTTTCCAAGGTCGAGAACAGTTTGTCTTCAACAAGCACTTCTTTTCCAGAGAGGTTGAGGAAGAGACTCGATTTGCCAGCATTGGTGTACCCCGCAAGACCAACCGTCATGGCTCCGCTCCGAGAGCGTTGTCGACGACGTTCTGATTGCGCTCCCGCGTGCTTTTGCTGGCGTTTCTTCAAATGAGCAAGTTCTCGGCCGATGTTGTCAATGGATGCCTGTAAAGCCGTTATACCGCCGCCACCATAACCGGCTCGCTCACCCGTCGTGGACTGATTTGCAAGTTCCCTCAACACGGTTCGATCCGATTGCAACCGGGCGATTCGCACTTGGGTTCGCGCTTCGATGGAGGCTGCGTGAGAAGTGAAAAGGGCCAAAAGAAGTCGAACTCGGTCCCACACTTCGACCTTGACCCCGTCGCTGACCCCAACCAGTTGCCTCGGCGTTGCGTTTGTGTGAAGCAACACGAGATCGACGCCAGCCCATGGGTGGTCTTTCGGTCGGGTCGCAAGTTCATCTGACACGTCTTGGAGGCGCCCCTTGCCAAAGTATCCACGGGGGTCTTCGTTGCCGGGTTGATGCAACGCTTCAACGATCTGAATGCCCATTGTTCCAACCAAAGCAATGAATTCTGAAGCGTCTTCATCGCCCCTGAGAAGCAAGATTGCTTTGCGTCCTTCGTGATTGGTGCGCGCTTCACCAAGGGTAACGCCCCCGGTTCCGGCCAAAATGAACGGGTCAGGGTCGTCCTTGGCCATGGTGAGCCGTTGAGTCATCGTCATAAGAGTCCACCTCAACCTCATCGCATGGTCGAAGGGCACCTCGTCACTGTGGAATGGTCTGGGGACAAAGCCCTTGGAACAGTATACTTGGCTGCTGCTTCTCGCCCACATTGCAAAGCAACGCTGTCTGAAAGCGACGAAAAAGCACACTTGATCGTGAAAGTGCATCACACATCGTTGCAAGAATTACGAGACATCGTGGATGAATTGATGATCGCCTTTGCCGATATCGAAGGCGAATGATCAGTCCTTCAAGTCGAGGATGACCGGTGCGTGATCCGATACATCGAGTCCACCTTGACGCTCGATACGAATTGATTCAAAGCGTGCCGCAGCGGCTTCATTTAGCAAGAAATAATCGATGCGCCAGCCACGGTCTTTGATCCGGGCTTGACCTCTGTTTGACCACCATGAGAAAATTTTCTCACCCTCGCCAACCTGCTCACGGAACACATCGCGCCAGCCGTCGTTCAACACCTGGGTGAACCACTCGCGTTCATGAGGTAAGAATCCGCTGGACTTGGCGTTGCCTTTCGGGTTCCAGATGTCATCTTCGGTATGAGCGATGTTGAGATCACCGCACACCACAACGGGGTTAGAATCCTCAAGGTAAGGGCGCAAGAATGCACGCCATTCATCCATCCAAGATTCTTTGAAACGCTGGCGTTCCTCTTTGTTGGAACCGCTTGGTAAGTAGGTGTTGATGCAGGTCAAGCCATCGTATTTTGTCACAAGGATTCGCCCTTCAGTGTCGTTGGCATCCACGGTTCCTCCCATGCCTTTCGATGTGCTTTGAACAGGGATTCTGCTCAATGTTGTTACCCCTGAATAGCCTTTCTTCTCAGCTGGATGGAGGTGGGTTTCATACCCTTCTGGCCAGGTCCAATCTTTGGGTAATTGCTCGGGTAAGCAACGAACTTCCTGAAGCATCCACACATCTGCATCGAGGGAGGTGAAGTAGCCATCAATGCCTTTTCTGATGGCGGCTCGAATGCCGTTGACGTTCCATGAAACAAAGCGCATGAAACGGGGTTGTACCGCCGGTGAATAAGTGTTCAACGCAAGGCCTTTGCAATCAAGCCGCCTGCTTTTCGACCTGAGGACACTGCCCCATCGGCCAACGTGTGGTCGTTTTCAACCCACGTGCCTGCTAGGATCACGCCATGGGTTGCAAAAGCAAGTGGGTCCACTTTGATTGTTGTCGCTTCATGCAGCGTGATGTTTGATTGACGTCCTTCTTGGATGATGTGGTTTCGCCAACCGAGGGCTCGTTCGTCCATGAAGGATTCAAGCGCTGCAAGACGGGCTTCTGCTGAATCAAATCGAGTTGTTCCAGCATCATGTTCGAGACCGCCCACTGCAATGGCCGCAAGGTGGGAGCCGTTTGGACCGAGACGGGGTTGGATCTGAATGTAATCAATGATGGCCATCTGCCGAGTTAGATCGATCAGCGCTTGTCGATCTACGAATGGTTTTGCATCTAAACCGACTTCGATGGTTGAAGCCGTCGTCCGTTCAAGTGGCTGGAAATGAGGTTGAGCCATATCGGGGTCCAGCGTCGACAACAAGCGGCGTGCTCCTTTCGCTCCACAAGCGAGAATGATGACATCGGTTTCGATGGTGCGACCGTCAGCAAGATGGGCTTTGCCAGGTTCTAAGCGAACGACATCCAGGCCGCATTCGATGAATACGCCCACTTCATCCAAAGCCGCACCCATTCGACCAATAAGGCCAGCCCAGCCCTCATTGCTCACCAATAACTGTCCTTTATTCAGTGCTTTCAAGCGATTTGAATCTTCAATCGGTGAACCCCAGCCAGCGAGAAATGCCGCACCTTTTACAATCGGGTGTGTGAAATCGTTTGCCTTTAGGGCCCTTTTGTTGAGGGCTGCGCGTTGAAGGTCTCCAGTTGGCCGAATCAGTCCGTGACCAAGGACTTCTGTTCGGTGTGGGCGCAGAGGGGTTGTAACGAGACGTACCCGGCTGAGCCGTTTGGCAATGGAGTGGAGGGGACCGTTCTTCATCAGTAGATGAGGGCCATAACCAATTGCGAAACCGTCCAATGGTTGGCTTGTTGCACGCCCACCAATCCTCGATGCCTTTTCTAAGGCCACAACATGGTGCCCGGCTGTCGTGGCTTCCAAGGCAGCAGAAAGACCTGCGAGACCTCCCCCCACAATGAGCACTCTGGCCATGAACAACCCAAGAGTCATACCATCATCAACCCATTCACGGTTCGAACGGTGCGGCATGTTCATGGTTGTTCGACCGACACAGCAGAAATCATAGGCGATGTACAATGGACGAACGACCTCTCATCATCGACGTAGTTGACAACGGTGGACAATGGACACACCGAGAATGGCGCATGTTACGTTACCTGAAAGTTGACACAAAAATCATCGAAAACACCACGCCATTCGATCAACTTCGCGAAGTCGACGGAGTCATCCTATCGGGCGGAGCTGCACGGGTTGGCCTAACCGGCGAACTGGGGAATTGTGGAGCATACCTCGAACTCAATGTCCCAATCCTCGGCATCTGTGCTGGCCATCAATTCATGGCTCGATTCTATGGCGGTGACGCCCGTGAATCTCCTGAACCTGAATTTGGAGCCATGCAAATCAAACTTCATGACGGCGGGGGCACTATTTTTGCTGGCACTGAACAATCTCAAACCGTTTGGGAATCTCACAATGACGAAGTTCACGAAGTCCCTGAAGGGTTTTTCATCACGGCAAGCAGTGATTCTTGCAAAGTGCAGGGCATGGAAAACGAGAAAGGAGATCGCTTTGGGTTGCAATTCCATCCAGAAGTCAATGATTCAGAATTCGGCAAAGAGATGTTTGAAAACTTTGTCGAGGTGTGTCGAAAGGCACGCACTGAGCAAGGATGAACTCAAGCTTCTTCATCGCTTACTGAATTCTCTGTTTCTGTTTTGTCACGTAGATTTGCGGCTGGGAAAACAAGCCACAACACTGGAAGAATGAACAAAGATTGGATATTCTTTCCTGCTTTGGCCGTCAGCCTTGATTCAAATTGTATCCAAGAAGAGGCGTCTTTGCTGCCTTCGCCCGGGGCTTCTGCTCGGACCGTGGATTGATTGGATTTCTCGACCAAACCAAGGTCGTACCCGTTGAACATCATGTCAACATGCACGCCCAGTGGGGCAAGGGAAAAGTCGACCGAACTCGTACCGTGAACCATCGCTCCGTCTTCTGTCTGAGCAACAAATGTTTCATTAGCAAGACTGTCGTTTGATTTTGATTCACTTCCCTCACGATCCCCGTCACCTCCGGTCAAATCATTCAGGTACGCCCCAGGAAGGACGACCAAGAAACACAGCAACACACTGGACCACACGATGCCTCGAAATGTGGCTCGTAAACGAAAACCAAACAGCATCGCGAGTTCTGAAATCACGAGCAGCCCAAGGCAGGCCTTTGTCAACAAACGGGCTTGATCGAGGCGATCTTTCGATGGTTCATCCTCGCTTGAAGAAGAGGATTGCGCTGGAGATTCCGATGGTGACGTATCGTTTTGTTTTGGTTCTTCATAATCGCGAACCAGCATGTAAAGCACGAACGAAGTTGAGTTCTCCATCTTGATGTCGATCAGTGTCTGTTCGTCATCAACGGCGACAATCGCCTTGATGTTGGTCGGCGAAGGTCTGCCTTCCGTGTATCGGCCATCAAATTGGACAACAAGCCAAGCTGACATCAAGATATGAATCACAATCAGGACGGTTGCAACACCGCGCACAGCCGTGCCCACATGAGAGGGGGCTGGGCGTAGGGGCATGCTCCTCCCTGCCGTTCATCGTACTTGAGGGCTTGATTCAGGCCTCTTCAGTTCGGCGTCCAATCACAATACCCGCAAGGGAAATCACTGCAATCAATGAAATTGGGGACAAGGCAGGAACCGCATCGCCAAGACCTGCGTCTTCAGCAAGCTCTTCTGCTGTTTGTGGCGGAGTGTCTTCGTTAACGGTTTCATTGGCAGTGAACGAATCTGGGAACACAAGTGTGCTCGTGTCAATTCCAGCTGCTTCAAGTTCCTCAGTGATCGTTTCGAGATTGTGATCTTCGACATCGACGATGTCCTCGATGCTGTTCGAATCCTCTGCTTCTTCAGCAGCGGTGCTTGCTGGAACACCTGTGAGGTATCGGATGCTCATCTTGACTGGTGCGTCAGCAGAGTATCCTTGTGTTGCTGGGCCCGCCATGATGTAGGCACCATCGTCATCCATTGCATAGACGCCGACGCCGACCATTGCAGCGTGCTCGGAACTCCACATTGGAGCCCACATGCCGTCATTGTATGGGAATTCTGTTGGTGCAACATCTGAAAGTCGGTCTTCAAGGTTCATTCCAAACTGTTCGAGAACCTCTTCCAGATCGGATTCTGCCATTGCTTCAACGATGGCAACGACTCTGTCGCTTGGTTCTTGGCCTTCTTCAACGAGTTCGCACTCTGTGTAGCTTTGGTAAGGTTCAGATGCCCCTGTTTGGGTCATGTGCATTTCCACGCAGTATTCGCCGACTTCCAAAACATCGACATTGTCGTAAAAGTAGTAATACTGCTCTGTGCCATCAATAGGCATCGTATCAAGGAACAACTCGTTGCCGCTTGGGTCGATTATGGACACTGTGAATGTTGCATTGCCATTTTCTTCGTAATCAT